>Ga0209947_1000400_pt1 | contig 27122 bp, 21 predicted proteins | sample SalPonR2_B_D2_MG_FD_185706 | JGI IMG/M metagenome (GOLD analysis project Ga0209947, IMG submission 185706) | Salt pond soil microbial communities from South San Francisco under conditions of wetland restoration - Salt Pond MetaG R2_B_D2_MG... ...
TATTTGAATTTGTCAAAATATTATAATAATCTCTCTTCTCTATTTTTAGTTAATTTAATAGTATTTTATTATAATATTTTGACAAATTCAAATATTTAGGAATAAAAAAACACACAGGGGGAGGCCTGTGTGAAAAAACATGTATTGTTTTTTAGTTTAAAGCAGGGGTCTTGACATTCAAAATATTAAATTTAGAACCTCTGTCTGCCATCACTTTCATTTTTGTATTAGGAGGACAAGTTATAAACTCTTTCTTATCTAATTTATAAGATTCATCTCCTATTATGATAGTACCTTTGCCTTCCATCACATGGAAAAAGACATCAACCGGGACTTGATGGGCAGGTACTATATCACCTTCTTCTAAAAGTAAGTTTTTTACCTGAACATTTTCATTTTTTAGTACATCTCTTGTCATTATTCCTCGCATATTCTCTTCGGCTTTTAATTCTTCTAATTTAATTACACTCATCTTTAATTACTCCTCCTCTTTGAAAGTGGTAAATGAACAGTATCCTATTTCATTACTTAAATTTTTAATTTTTTCCCACTTGTCATAGGTAATTACATCTTTAGCAGTGGGGTATAGGATATTATTTTCTTTATATATATGATCTCTCAAAGTCAGAACTAAAAACTCTGAGAGTTCTTTTAGCTGACTCTTAAACTCTGCAAAGTCCATTTTGTCAGCAGTTTGAGCCAGTTCATTTATTTCTTCTTTATAGGGCCAGAGGTCATCATGTTCCATTCTCATAATTCGAGTAGGTCCTGTAATCCCTAATGCATCAACTTCGGGGAAGAGGGCTTCTTCTTCTCTTTCATGGTGTTTTTCAGTTTCTAATAATAATTGCCCTATTTCTTTTAATTCTTGAAACACTTCTTTATCAGGATCATATTCATCTAACTTATCAATCTTATCAACTGCTATTTCTAATCTATCTAAAGTATTTAAGATTTCGTCATGTTCTCTTACTAATACAGCTAGTGGATGAGATTCATCTAGATCACCCATCATTTCTTCTAATTCATCAGCCATAACTTCCAGGTGAGCAGCACAGAGATGTCTTAACTTGGTTTCTTCTAAACCTTCATCAATTAAATCCTGTTCCGCTTCTGATAAATCTTTAGCAGAAATCTCTTCAATTAAGTCACGTGCTTCCTTTTTAACTTCTTCTATATCTTCTTCATTATTTAATCTTTCCAAAATATCTTTTAATTGATTTTTCTTTTCAGTCATAATTTTCCTCCTAAGCCTGATTAATCTAATCAGCTTTATTTGCTTTAATTATATTATAATAGGATAAACTGTGTAATTCTGTGACATATATCATATTAAGAGGAAAAAAATTAACCCTGCTCAAGTTTGTACCTCAAGCAGGGTTAATAATAATAAAATATTTATTTTTTGTTATTAATCAAAATCTTTTAACTTATCAAAATCAAGAGTAGCAAAATAATCCTCAATTGTTTCTGACCTTCTAATTTCAACTACTTCTCCGTTTTCTCTTAAAAGTAGTTCTCCTCCTCTTAATTTACCGTTATAGTTAAAACCCATCGCATGGCCGTGTGCTCCAGTATCATGAATTACAATAGTGTCTCCAACCTCAATTTTAGGAAGTTTCCTGTCAACCGCAAATCTATCTATCGATTCACAAAGAGAACCTGTCACATCATAGCTATATTTTTTCGGCTCTTCTTCTTTGCCCATTACTGTTACATGATGATAGGCATCATACATGCCCGGCCTCATCAGATCATTCATGCTGGCATCTAAGCCTACATGCTTTTTATAGATATTCTTTTTATGGATTACCTCTGATATTAAATAGCCATAAGGTCCGGTTATCATACGGCCACATTCCATAAAGATTGCCAGGGGATCTAAATTATTAGCTTTTATTACCTGTTCATATTTATCTTTAATACCAGAACCTACAACTTCTAAATCAACCGGCTCTTCTTCCGGCCTATATGGTATACCGATTCCCCCACCTATATTTAAAAATTCAAGATTTATATCAAGCCTTTCTTTTACTTCTACAGCCAGTTTGAACATCATTTCAGCTGTATCAACAAAGTACTGCTGGTTTAATTCATTAGAAGCGATAAAGGTATGCAGCCCAAATCTTTCTACACCCCTATGTTTTAAATCTGCTAAACCTTTAAAAATCTGCTCCTTGGTAAAACCATACTTAACTTCCGAAGGGTCTCCCATTATAAAACTGCCCTCTCTTCGGCTGCCTGGGTTATATCGTAAAGATATTAAATTAGGAATGCCACCGTGTTTAGCCAAAAACGGAATATGAGAAATATCATCTAAATTGATAATTGCTCCTAATTCTCTTGCCTTTTCATATTCTTCAGCCGGTGTGTTGTTAGAAGTAAACATAATCTCTTCACCTGTAATCCCAACTTCTTTAGAGAGCATTAGTTCAGTTAAAGAACTACAGTCTGCTCCAAATCCTTCTTCCTTTAATATTTTTAAAATAAAAGGATTGGGTGTTGCCTTTACTGCGAAGTATTCTTTAAATCCATCATTCCAATCAAAGGCCTTTAAAAATCTCCTAGCATTATCTCTAATAGCCTTTTCATCATAAATATGAAAAGGAGTTGGATAGTTATCTATTATCTTCTTAATTTTTTCTTTAGTAAAGGGAAGTTCCTTTTTCATTTTCATCACCACCAAAATTTATTTATCAAACATTAGATTATCGTTTAATAGTTTAATTGACTTTATATAGTTAACTCTGTCTACCACAAACTGAATATTGACCTGACTTAGAGAAATAGACATACAATCTATATTAATACCATTTTCACCTAACACTTGAGCTGCTTTAGCCAAAATATTAGGTTTACTTATGTTAGAACCTATTAAACAAACTATTGCAATATTTTTTATTTTTATATCGGTATACTTATCTTTAAGTTCATTAACTAATTTTTCACTTAAATCTTTTTCCCATACTACCTGTGAAATACTGTTGGCATTAGTCGCTTTCATTACATAACTAATATTATATTTCTTTAAGATCTTCATTATTTCATAATCAAAACCAACTTCTCCTACCATTGATGTGTCATGTACTTCTATTACAACCATTTTTTTTGAGCCAGCAATAATCTCTATTTTAGAGTCTTCTACTACATAATCTTTCGTTATTATTGTACCGGGATGATCAGGTTCAAAGGTATTTTTAACAATTAACTTAATACCGGCTAATTCTAATGGTTTAGAAGCTTTCGGGTGTATGGCTTCCATGCCGATATCAGCTAGTTGGTCTGCCACATTGTAGTTAGTTTTGCCAACTGGAATTGCTTTGGCTTCCCCCACAATGGCTGGATCGGCTGAAGATAGATGGTGTTCTTTATGAATAATAGCCTGGTCAGCCTCTAAAAAGGTGGCTACACGTGAAAATGTTATTTCAGAATAACCGCGTCCATACTGGGTTATCATACCACCTTTATCTTTTGTATAACCAGGGGCAATTACAATATTTCGAAACAAATCAATATCAGTAAATGATTTTTTAATTCTTTCTATCATTGTAAGTTGGGTCCTATCATAGAAACCGGTTAAATCTACAAACTGGGAACTAATTCCTAAATTAGACAGTATATTATGGGAATTATAGGCTGAATGTGCTTCCCCTAAAGAAGCCAAAATCTCTCTTGCTGCCGAATATATATTGGCTTCTTTTATATAACCTGAAGATATAATCTCTTCCATGCTATCTAAATACTTTTTAGTGTGTTCTATTCTTTTTTTGATAAAACGGTCTGCTTCTTGAACATCAAGACCCAAATCAGCAAATTTCTTGTTAATATCGGTCAATCTGTAAACTAATTGATCTAACTTTTCTTTATAAGTACCGTCATTATTAACAAAACTTTGATAGATACCGGGTTCTAAAGTTTTCTTATTCTCTAATAGTAAATCTGTAACTTTGGCATAAGCAGAAACTACAAAAACCCTATTATAGCTAAAACGTTCTGAGTCTGGTTGTCCAATAATATTTTCCAAAACTAACTGAAATTCAATCATTGAAGTACCGCCAATTTTTTCTACTGTTAACACAATAGATACTCCCTTCTAGATTCTATATTTTGTTCTATTATTATATTACTAGGACCGTTAACTTTCAAATATTATAGAGAATTATTTTTATAACTCAAACTCCATATCTTCATCTAAAAAGAAAATATTGTCTTCTGCAAACTGATTATTGAAATTAGGATTGAGCACCTGATTAGTGTGGTTAAAGTGAGTAAAGTAAATTTTACTATTATTTTTTTCTAATTTATTTTCTAATAATTCTTCAATTGTCTCTTCAATGGGAGGATGGGGAACATTTTTAATACTTCTGTCTCTAAGTTCTCCTAACTCCTCTTTTGTATAAAAAGTACCATCAATTAACATATAATCTGTACTTGTACTTAGATCAGCAAACTTTGCTCTAAACCCATCCCAACTATCTATATCAGGTAGATAAAAAAGTGCTTTCTGATCTCCTTTAATTAAAAAGCCAGCTGTATCTGTAAATTCAGCTCGGTGTGGTACTTGTACGGCCTCAATATTAAAGCTCTTATCATCATATATTTGTTGGCCAAAAATAAATATATTAATTTCAATATTGCCGTTATCAACTAAAGCCTGCCAGGGTTGATTATTAGATAAAAATTCTTTTAAACGCGAACTCCCTCTAACTTTTAAACCACTGCTGTTTAATGCCTCTTTCCCGAAGTACATTAATCCGGTATAATGACCCATATGAGCGTGAGTAATTAATATTTCTTTTAGATGATCCTCAGGAAAATTTAATTTTTGAGCTGCTTGATTTAATCTTTCTAACTGTTCAGGTATATGAGGAGTAGGATCAATTAAAAAACTTTCCTTAGCTTTTTTATCTAAGACTGCAATTGAAGCTGGATACCTTAGGAAACTTTTATCTTTTCTTACTCTTTGACAGTTAGGACAATCACAGCCCGACTGGGGGTAGCCCCCATCCTGAGCTGTACCTAACACTTTAATTAATATATCACTCATTATGCCTCTCTCCTTAAACTTTCCTCAGATTTTGTTGGCTCAATATCTGCAATAGTAAGTTCGGTTAAACCATAAAATGCATTAATTAAGATAACTAACATGGGGAAAAACAGAAATGGAATAAACTCAGCTGGCTGAGCCCCTAACATATTAGCTGCAAAGATAGCCGGGACACTCCAGGGTACTAATGTAATACCGACTGTACCACCGGCCTCTACATTCCTACTTAAGTTTTTAGTATGTAAACCCATTTTTCTAAATGTATTAGAAAACATCTTAGCGGGAATAATTATCGCTAAAACTTGTGCACCCGTACTTAAACCAATTAAAAAAGAAGTCGCTAAAGATGTTAATAACATTTTTCTTTTGCTGTTAATCCAGGACATCATCTTATCTAATATTATATCTAAAATACCAACTTTCTGCATTATTCCTCCTAAAGCCGCTGCGGTAATAAGTAAAATAATTGTACCGCCCATAGAAGTAACTCCACCTTTAGAAAGAAGGCTGTTAATCATCTCTACTTCACTACTACTCTTAAAGCCAGAGGTAAAAGCCCCTAAAACAGTTGCTAAACCAGCTCCCTGAAAAAGCACTGCAAAGATTCCTCCTAAAATTGACATTGAAAGCAAGGCAGGTATTGCTGGGGTTTTCCTAACAGCCAAGAAAATAGTTATTAAAGGCAGTATAAATAAAATTGGTGTAATATTAAAAAGTCCATTAATACCCTGCATCAAGGTATTAATTTGTTCAGTACCTTCAAATCCACTACCTATCTGTGACTGGCCTACTCCCCAGTAAATTACAAGAGAAATTGCAAAGGCTGGGATTGTATCCCAAAGCATATGTCCTACATGTTCAAATAGTTCGCAATCGGCCATAGCTGCGGCAATATTTGTAGTATCAGAAAGTGGAGAAAGCTTATCTCCAAAAAATGCACCAGAGATAATAGCGGCTGCAGTTAAAGGAGTAGAAAAACCCATTGCATTCCCAACTGCTATTAAAGCAATACCTACCGTTGCAATCGAAGTAAAAGATGTACCTAAAGTTGTGGAAACAATAGCTGTAATCAAAGCAGCCAAAGGAACAAACAGACCAGGACTTAAAAATTTAAGCCCATAAAATATCATAGCAGGTATTGTACCACTTAAAATCCAGGTCCCAATAATCGAACCTACAATCAGTAATATAAAGATAGCTGGTAAGGCATTTGATACACCTTCTTTTAGACCTTCCTGTAGTTCTTCCCAACCAAAATTATGTACAAAGCCAATAATACCAGTTGTTACTACTCCACTCAGTAAAGGCACTATCATACCAACCTTCCAGTAAAATACTGAAAAAGCTCCTGTTAAAAGTAAAATAATGATTGGTAAAAGGGCTGTAAAAAAAGAAATCTTATCTCTTCTCATTTAATACTCCTCCTAAAGTTTTTTCAAATAATAAAAACTCAATTTAAAAATAAAAAAAGCCGTCCCTATATCAGGACGACATGCTCGCGGTACCACCTGAATTTATTCTGATAAAAACAAAAATCAGAACAACTCTTTTGAGAGCAAACACTCTCTCACCGGATAACGTTGGATAACGGCCAAGCCTACTATTAATTCAGCCGGCAACTCAGGGGTGTATTTCGGCTTTCGCTTACTGCTTCCCCAATCATAGTTTTTATTATTTGGATTGATTTTGAATAATTATATACAAGCAGAACATTAATGTCAAGTTCTTCTAAGGAAAATTTTTCTTGACATAAACAATCCTCAGTGGTAAAATTATAAACAATAAAATAAATCTAAATTCAATGAGCAAGAAGAGTAGCTTTATACTTTCATTTACAGAGAACCGCTATTGCTGAGAATTCGGTAATGAAATCATAAAGTGAATGGCCTTGTGAGAAGCAAGGGGAAATATCTTTTATAGATAGAGTATCCTTAAGCCGGCTTTTACCCGTTAACAGTAAATAAAAATCATCATTTAAAATTGATGGTTTTTAATAGAGTGAGTTAATATATATTAACTAACAAGGGTGGCAACACGGAATTATTAATCTTTCGTCCCTATCGGGAAGAAGGATTTTTTTATTGCGTGGTGCCACCTTTTTTAATTTTTATAAACTTTTAATAACCAGAAAGGAGCTGTTTAATTTGTATGATTTAAAGATAGTTGTTGAAAAAATAGAAGGTTTCTGTGACCTGCCGATGGAAGTTGGTGATTACTTTACCGTGAGCGGTGGGAAGATAGAAATACCTGAGGGTAAGCATATGTGCCTCTGGGCAATGCAGAGTCTAATGCCAGTTTTACCAGCTAAACAAAGAGAAATCAATGAAGAAAATGACTGGATACCCCATACTAAAAGATTTATCTGTCCAGATCCAAACGGGGGAGTTGTCTTTAGAATAGATAGAATTGATCCAAAAACCGGTAAATCTGTTAAAGAAGAAGTTGAAATACCACCGCGTATTCAGGTTAATGCGGAAGCTTGCACTGGCTGTCGAGCCTGTGAAACGGTCTGTGCATTTGTACATAAGCAAACTTTTAATGCTGAAAAGTCTCGGATTAAAGTCGAAAAAAATGAAATTAAAGGTGAAGATACCCCATTTGTTTGTAGGCAGTGTGGTGATGCTCCCTGCATCAAGGCCTGTCCAGTTAATGCTTTAAGTAGAGATTTCGAAACTAATGCTATCTTAGTTGATAAAGATAAATGTATAGGTTGTTATAAATGTGCAAAAGCTTGTCCTTTTGATGCCATTTCTTTTAGTGAAAATGATGTGGCTTTAATCTGTGATCTATGTGAAGGAGATATAGAATGTGTTAAAAGATGTCCAACTGATGCCTTAAAGTTTGATAATAAGGGGGGAAAAGAATAATGAATTACGGTTACTGTAATCAAGCGCTCCGTATCAATTTAAGCAAGAATTCAATAGAAAAAGAAGCATTGGATCCCCAATTTTTAAAAGATTATTTAGGTGGGCGTGGACTAAATGTTAGCCGCCTTTATGAAGAAGTACCACCTGAGATAGATCCTTTAAGTGAAGAAAACAAGATGTTTATTGGGGTTGGACCTCTTACAGGCACCTTATTCCCTGGAGCTGCTAGAGTAAACTTTACCGCAAAATCACCCCAAACTAATATCTTAGGTGATTCTAATACCGGTGGTTTTTTAGGATCGGAAATTAAATTTGCTGGCTTTGATCAAATTATATTAGAAGGTAAGGCTGACCAGTTATCCTATATTTACATAAAAGACAACCAAGCTGAAATCAGATCTGCTGAACATCTAAGCCAATTAGATACATTCGAAACCCAAAGAAAACTAAAAGAAGAAATCGATGATAGCCGGGTGCAAATTGCAGCGATTGGACCGGCCGCTGAAAATGGAGTTAAATTTTCCGGAATTTTTTGTAATATGGTCAGAGCAGCTGCTAGAACTGGCATGGGTTTAGTATTAGCCAGTAAAAATATTAAAGCTATTGTAGTCCGAGGAACTACAGACCTCGGGGCCAAAGAACCTGATAAATTTAAAAAGATGATAGATAAAATGGATAAAGAGATTAAAAACCATTCTGAGTATGAAACCAGGACCCGCCTTGGCACAACTCAGTTGGTCTCCTCCTTAAATGAGTTGGGTTGCTTAGCTACCCGTCATTTTCAAACCGGGTACTTTGCAGAAGCTGATCAGGTTAGTGGTGAATACTTAGAAGAAAATTACAAGCAAAAAGAAAAAGGCTGTTTTGCCTGTACAATCCCCTGCAGTAGATTTTTTGAAATAAAAGAAGGTAAATATAAGGGGCTAAAAAGTGAAGGGCCTGAATTTGAAGGACTAGCCGGTTTTTCTTCCCGAGTAGGAGTAACTGATATCGAAGATGCCTTACATGGAGTAGATTTGTGTAATCGTTATGGGCTTGATGTTATTACAACCTCAGAGTGTATTTCCTTTACCATGGAACTTTATGAAAAAGGTATTTTAAGTAGTGAAGAAGTAGATGGACTTAAACCAAACTTTGGTAATAGTGAAGCTGTTTTTGAATTGATTGAAAAAATTAAAAATAGAGAAGGCTTTGGAGATGTTCTGGCTGATGGAGTTTTAACTGCAGCTGAAAAGATCGGTCGTGATACTAAAAAATTAGCGATGCATGTTAAAGGTTTAGAAATCTTTCAAGCCGACCCCCGGGGAATTAAAGGCTATGGTTTAGGAGTAGCAGTTGCTACCCGTGGGGGAGATCATTTACGTAGTGAACCCTGGTTTGAATTTAGTGAAGATGCTGAAGCAGGCAAACGCAGATTTGGACATCCCGAATCAGCCTTTCGCTTAGAATATAAAGGAAAAGGACGGGTAGTTAAATTCTATGAAGAAAGATGTGTACTAGCGGACTGTTTAGAAGCTTGTAAGAACACAGTTGTTAATATGGAGATTATCTCTTTTCAAGAAGCAGCTGAACTTTTAAATGCATTAACCGAATATGACTTTACAGCCGAAGAAATCCAAAAGTCAGCTGAAAGAATTATGAATGTAGAAAGGGCTTATATTGTAAGAGAAGGTATTAGGCGAGAAGATGATAGTTTACCCGAGCGCTTCTTAAAAGAACCATTACCAGATGAATGCGGAGAATCAGCCGGCAGTGTAGTTGAATTAGAACCGATGTTAGATGAATATTACAAGGCTAGAAACTGGGAAGTAGCAACTGGAATACCAACTGAAGAAAAATTAAGAGAACTAGGTTTAGAAAAAATTATAGTTGATTTAAAAGAAAGAAATATTATTTAAAAACTAAGAGTATATGAGGAGTGAGTATTAAATGAAAAGAACGCAAAAAAATGATACTTTAGAGTTTTATGGCGGCAAGTTTATGGTCTTTGTCCCTATTTTATTAGCATTAGCCGGTTTAGTCTACATAGCTTTACAAAATGCCAACATCCCGGAATACTGGGTAGTCTTTTTACTTCCTTTGATCTTTATCATGCCTTTTGTGAAAGATAAAGAAAAGTTTGCTAATGTTATTATTGATGGTTTCAGTTCTAGAGTAGCTATGATATTAGTAGCTGCTGTAATGCTAGCTGGAATATCTGGTACGATTTTAAATGAAAGCGGTTTAGTTAAAACACTTGCAACTTATCTTGTTAACATGAATCTAGTTGGCAGTAGATTTGTCGTAGCAACCTTTATTCTGACTGGGATTGTGGCTTTATCTACAGGTACATCAGTGGGAACTATCTTTGTAGTCAGCCCTATCTTATATCCAGTTGGTTATCTGGTCGGCAGTAATCCTGCTTTACTGATCGGCGCCATTGTTTCAGGAGGTGCTTTTGGTGATAACCTATCACCAGTCTCCGATACAACCATTGCTTCCGCAACTACGCAGGGTATGGATATTGGAGGTGTGGTTAAAAGCAGGTTGAAATACTCCATACCAACTGCCTTAATAACTATTGTACTCTATGGTTTTATTGGGCGCGGAGGAAGTATGTCTGATCAAATCAGTGAATATGTGGGCACCCCTCAACCTGTGAGCCTGTTGTTTCTTTTGGTACCAATTGTAATTGTCTATCTCTGTGTAAGACAGCACCATTTAATTGAAGCTTTAAGTTATGGTATTATCACCGGCTTATTATTAGGCCTTTTTACTGGAATTATAACTCCCAATATGATAATCAATGTACCAGAACCATTTGGAGCTGGTGGTATTATTCTAGAAGGTATTCAAGGTGCTGTTCCAACTATAATTGTAGTCCTGATTTTATTTGCTCAAATTAACTTCCTTAAAGAAGGCGGCGGAATTGATATTATCATTAATATGATGGCCAAATTTGTAAGAGGAGTTAGGACTGCAGAATTATCAATTGTAACTTTGCTTATTTCCCTAAATGTTCTAACTGGACTTAATACAGCTGCGATTATTGGTACCGGTGAAATTGCCAATGAAATGGGTGAAAAGTATAATATTAGTGGTTATCGACGGGCCAACCTAATGGACTGTGCTGGCACAACTTTAAATTATTTAATCCCTTATATGGTGCCAGTTGTAGTTGGTTCAATGATGAGTTCTATGTATGCCCCCTTTGAAGATGCTGTCCAGGTCAGTACCGTACAAGTGGTCACTAATCAGTTTTATCCTTGGGTAATGCTGGTAGTCTTGATTTTTTCTATAGCTACCGGTTATGGACGTACGTTTGCTTTTTTAACTGATGTTGATTGATCTTATATATTTATTTTCATAAATTTAATAATAAATATAATGCTGCTGGATATATTTAATCTTCCATATCTAGCAGTCTTTTTTCTCCTTTATAATCATGTATCTCAGTTATATCCTGGATGACTTCAATGGTCCCCAAATAATTATTGTCTTTATCTCTTAAGGCATAATAATTTATCATAATATATTTACCCTGCATCTTAATTCTAAAATGTTCCTTATCTTTTCGTCCCTCTTTAAAACTAGCTAAGATTTCTTCAACAATATGCACACTTTCAGGTGGATGACAGTTTTGTACAGTTCTGCCAATTACAGCTTTTGAGCGGGGAAAGATTCTATTTTCATGGCCGGAAAAGTATTTGACCCTATCATCTTGACCGACATAAGTGATTTCTACCGGTAATGTATTTAAAATTATTTCTAACTGATCTACTTCAATCTCACCAGTCGGAAGTTTGACTGTTCCTTTAGCTATCTTATTTATCTTGCTTGCAATTTCTTTCTTTTTTAGATTAGAGATGTTGATAAAACAAAAGCCTTCTTCAATAAATTGATTATATATCTCATCCCAAAGATCTTCTTTAAGTACTCTATAAGCAACTGGAAACAATATATGTTCCTCTTTAAAAACCATTCTATTCATTAGACTTAATAATTTGCCTAACTGAATTTTATAACTATCTAAATCTAATTTTTTTTGGTCAGTTAATTCTTTTAACTTATTTATCTGCTTTCTAATGTCATCATGCAAAGACCACATGACAGCCATCGGTTTTTCGTAACTTACTACTTCTTCTAAATAAGGGAAAAGGATGTTCTCTTTTTTAATATAATGTAAATCAAACTGAGTTAAAAGAGTAAATTTCTTATTTAATTCTTGAACTAATTCACTTTTTTCTTCTGTTTGCAGTAATTTTTTAGTAATATCTTTAATTTCATTTAAAATATTTCCCATCGCTTGGTTTTCTTGTTTTAATAAATTAATTGGATGCTTTTTATCAATTGGTTGTTCCCATTGAAATTCTTCTAAAGTAGGGCCAATTACATTTAAAACTTTCTCAATATGGTTTTTAAGATTTTCGATACTTAAAGCATTCTTAACTAAAGTATCCTCTACAATCAAGACATCACTAGGATTTAAATCGCTTAGTCTTTCTCTATATTCTTTAATTTTGTCTGGATCTTTCTGACCAGCCAGGATCATCTCAGTCAGTTCTGCTAAAACCTCTCTTCTTTTTTTATTATTATTAATTATTTCTGACATAATTTACCTCCTTTGTTTTTTTCGACACTACTTTTATTTTACAACAAATTCCTGTATAATTTAAAGTATAGTAGTAAAGAGGTGAAAGTATGCCGAACTTAGAAAAAATACCTTACTTTTCTCATTTAAATGAAGAAGAATTGCAAATAGTAAATGAGATCTCAAGAGTAAAGAAGTATAAAAAAGATGAGATAATTTTCTTTGAAGGTGAAAAGGGAGATTATATTTATATAATAAAAAAAGGTCAAGTAAAAATGCTTAAAATGAACCAGAATGGGGATGAACAAATCTTGAATATCTTTAAGAAAAATGACATCTTAGCTGAAGTAATTGTTTTTGATAAAGAAAACTACCCCGCTACAGCAATTGCTTTAAATGATGTAGAACTATTTGCTATTGATAGTCAAAAATTATTTAATATCTTTTTAGATCATCCACAGATTACAGTAAAAGTTATGAAAGTAATGAGTGCAAGGTTAAGAAGAGCTCAGCAGAATATTAGAGACTTTGGACTTAAGGATAGTAAAAGTAGATTGGCCAGTTTACTCTTCCATTTAGCTGAAAAACATGGCAAAAAAAGCGGGAAAAACCAGGTGGCTATTTCATTATTTTTAACTCAAAAAGAATTAGCCAATATGATCGGTACTACCCGCGAAACCGTATCCCGAACTCTAAATAATATTGAAAAAGAAAATATTATAAAAACATCCCGTAAAAAGATTATAATTAAAGATATGGAAAGTTTAAAAAAACTAATGAACTAATGTGATATAATTCATATTAATCTTTAAAATTTGATTATATAATAAATGTAACAATAGATTTTAGAGGTGTGAAAAATGGATAAAAAAGAATTGATTGCAGAGGAATTTATAGATTTATTTAAAAAACATAACTTTGAAAAGATTAATCTTGCTATGTTAAATGATAATATAGATTTCCCAGTAAAAAATTATTTTAATAATAAGTATGAAATTTTGGATTATGTCCTACGTGATAAACTACAAGAAAAAATTGACTTAATTAAAAATTTAAAAGAAAAAAATATGTCTTTACAAAATAAACTGATTATGTTTTTTGATTACCACTTTGATTTTTTAAGAAAATATCCAAATGTTACTGATATCCTAATTAAAACATCAATGATTGAAGATGACAAAAAGCTAGTCATTATAAAAAGCTATATGAAAAACTTCAAATCTACCTTCAGTGAATTAATTAAAGACGAAATAAAAAAAGACAAAGTTCGGGATGTCGATCCCGAAATTATTGCAAGTGCCATACTACACGCTACCCATGGAGTAACTGTAAGGATTAAATATGATGAAAATTATGATTATGCCAAAGCTAAAAAAGAATTAGTCAACTTTATCTACTTAGGTTTAAATAACTAAAACCTATCTAATATTACAAACTTTCTAATATAATATGGATTATTTATTTAGGAGGGGTTTTCAATGTTTAAAACTGAATATCTACCGCAAATTTCCCACTTCAACAGATGGCCAACTATGATAAAAACTACTTGCTTGTTTATCATAATTGGCTTTTTTATTTTCTCTTCTTTTTTAAAGGCACAAGCAGTTCAAGACAATAAATACATACCTTATCCGCAAACGAGGTTTGCTGTAATAGCAGACCCACATGTCTTTGATATTAAAGGCAATATAAACAACCCCATATATTTAAAATATGGGGTAGAAGATAAAAATATATTACAATTAAGTTCTGAAATATTAGAAACAACTGTTGATAAGATTATAAAAAAGGATAATTTAGATTTTGTAATAATACCGGGAGATCTTACCGATTCAGGTGATATACAAAGTCATAAAGTGGTTGCAAATATTTTAAATAAGTTTAAAAGTCATGGAATTGATGTATATATTATCCCGGGTAACCACGATGGCTTTAATACTAAAGATTTTACAAATACTAATATCCCCCGTGAAATTATATCTCCCCAAGATTTTATTAATATCTATAAAAATTGTGGTTACAGTGAAGCTATCTATCAAGATGATAACTCATTAAGTTATATAGTAGAACCCATTAAAGGCTTATGGCTTGTAATGATTGACAGCTGTATTTATCATAGCAAAGATCATTACCATGTCTGCAATGGAAGGATAAGAGAATCCACGCAAAAGTGGCTAGATAATATATTAGATATCGCTATTAAAAAAAATAAAGCAGTTATGGGTGTTCTTCATCATAGTTTATTAGAACATTATCAAGGACAAAATAGGTTTTTTTCTAAGTACATAGTTGATGACTTTAATGAACTATCCACAAAGTTTGCTGCTCAAAATATGAAAGTTGTCTTTACAGGACATCACCATGCCCAGGATATTGTGAAAAAAGAGTTTGAGAATAATACTTTTATCTATGACATTGAGACTTCTTCATTAATAGCCTATCCTAATGCCTTTCGTATTGTGGAAATAAATAGTAATAATGAAATCTTTATAAAAAGTTATTATCTTAAAAATATTAACTCTTTTCAAGGTGATTTTTCTAACTATACAAAAAATCATGTGCAAAAAAGAGTTAAAAATGTTGCTGAAGATAAACTAGATAAATTCTATTTAAATCCGATTGATAAAGATAAAATATCACAACAAGCTGCAATTGCAATGATGGCTCATTATATGGGTGATGAACAGCCCCCAGAATCACTTGCTATTGAAGATTTAAATCTTTGGTCAAAATTTATCTATAGTTTTTATAGAAATCTATTAAGTTCTCTGTATGATGATCCGGCTCCTAATGACTTAAATATTAAGATTAATTTACATACTGGAAGTTGGTCTGAGTTAGAATAAAAATCATCTTTTATTTTTAGCTATTAATTATCACTTTATTTTAACATCTTATAATACTCTACCATTTTTGCCTAAGAAACTTCCCGCTTTAGTGTTTTCAACAATTCCTGTTTTTAATACTACTTGTCCATTAACTATTACATATTTAACACCTTCAGCAAAAACTAGCGGATCTTTGTACCCTCTTTTTTTATCATCAGGAAAAGAAAATTGCTCAAAATCAATTATAGAAATATCTGCTTTCATTCCCTGTTTTAACAAACCTCTATTTGTTAATCTGAACTGTTGAGCTGGCAGGGAAGTTAATCTTCTAATAATTTCTTCTGTGCGAACTCCTTTTTCTTTCATCATATTAAAAAATATGGGGAAAGCACCTGTTCGAAACAATTCATACCACACATATGGATTATTATTTTCACCAAATATTCTATCCGAACCCACCATTACTAAAGGATTATCAGCAATATTATCCGGATATATTGTACCTGGGAATTCTTTTTTTCTAAAACCACCATTCCAAAGTGTGAATTGTACTTTATCATTAAGAAGTAAATCTAATAATAAATCTTTGGGATCTTTATTGTATTCTTTACTTAAAGAGGCTAAACTTTTCTCTTCTAACTTTTTATCATCTGTATTAATTAAATACATATTACTCATTTTTCCCGAAAATATTCTAGCCTCTTTTTTTATCTTGTTTCTTAATTGAGGATCTTTTAATGCTTTATTAAGATTATCTAAACCTTTTTCAAATAAATCAGATACGGAAGCCATAATTGATTGAAGTAATCTATCTTTTCTTATACAGTGTCCACTGCTTTTTGGTATTGTATCAATAGCAATTTCTAAACCAGCTTCTCTTGCTTTTAATACTTCATCAAAAGCCTCTGGTACCGTTGGAGTCAGATGAGAAACCTGTACTCTCACCTTGGCACTTTTACCAATTTGAATTGCTTCTTTTACTGCTTTGAGCACTCCAATATAACTTCTCAAATGAGAAGTATATATACCATCTTCTTTTCTTACAAGTTCAGCTGCTTTAATTAGCTCTTTTGTATCAGCATATTTACTGGGTATATAAGCTAAGCCTGTGGATAGGCCTAAGGCTCCTGCTTTAAGACCTTCTTTTATTTTTTCTGCTATCAACTCTGTCTCTTTTTTAGTTGGTTTTCTGTTTTTAGAGCCGCCCATCACAGACCACCTTATGGTCCCATGGCCTAATAATATTCCCATGTTAATATTAAATCCCTTATTTTTAACTAACTTTATATATTCTTGTAATGAACACCACTGATTTTCAGCATAATAATCTAAAGAAGAAAGTAATCCATTTTTGTACATATATTCAAATATTTTTTTAGAGTCACCCGGGGTTACAGAATGTCCACAGTTACCATTAATAATTGTGGTTACTCCCTGTCTTAGAAACGCTTCAAACTTACCATCTTCTAAAACAATAAATTCTTCATGAACATGAGGGTCTATAAAACCAGGTACCACGTTCTTGCCTTTTGCATCGATAACTTGCTGACTTTTTTTATCTATTTGACTGGCAATTTCAGTAATTTGCTCTCCTTTTATTGCTAGATCCGCTTTAAAACCTGGATTGCCGGTCCCATCTATTATAAATCCATTTTTAATTACTAAATCATATGTGGGAGAAGACATTTAATTCTCTCCTTTCTTAAAAACTAATATTCATTATTCAATTAATATTTATTTTTCGCTTTCACTAGTTAGATATAGCTCATCTAAGTTATTAACTTTTTTATCTTTTAGTTTAGGAGGAACCATATAAGCTTTTTTTGAGTGATTGAGTCCGGCACCTAACAAAGCTTCAGATATTTTTAGACTTGTTTTTGATGGATTGATAACCGGAATATTTAATTCAGCTTGCAGCCTTTGGTCTATATCTAAAAATCCCATTGACATACACTTTAAAACTAATACTTCTGCCCTATCATGTTCTATAGCTTCTTTACCTACTGCAAGCATTTTATTAAAAGTCATCTCTTTATTTTCAGCTAATTCTAAAACGGGTATATTAAGCGGTTTAACCGATACTAGGCTTTGAGCCACACCTGCTTTATGAGCCAATTCATAAGCATTTGCAATTCTACTATCAGTAACAGTTAAAACCGAAAAGCGATTGCCTAACATTACAGCCATCTGCATACCACTTTGTCCAGGGCCAACAACTAGCATCTTGGTAGTAATTTCACGCATTGCATCTAAGCCTGGGTCACCTGCACAACCTAATATGGCTGCATCAAAACCCATTTTTTCTATTTCATAAATTTTTTTGGCTGTAATGGGAATACTTAAGTATTCTTCATAACTTGATTCAATAGAAGCAGGTCCTTCCATTATATCAAATATCTTTACCTCAGTTTCTACTGCAGCCCATTCTTTCAATAAATTTTCTCTTCGGCTCAATTCTTTTTTATCCATAATACCAGGTACTACATATGCTATTTTCAAGTTTTAACCTCCTACTAGTTTTTATACTTTCTACCAAACTTCTTTTAGAACCCTTAATACATTACCTCCGATAACTTTTTTTATCTCTTCATCACTATAGTTATGTTTAACCAACCACCTAACTATATTGATATTAGATTCTGTTGGGTTTTCCATTCCTTTTACATAAGCAACCTCCTCATAATCGGCTGCTCCTTCCGTTTCTTTAATCGATAGTTTATCCTCAAAAGCATGGTGAATTCCTACATGATCGCCATACATCGTATCAGGTCCAAAAGCAACATGCTCAATTCCTACCAAATCAACTAAATATTCAAAATGCTGCATAACAGGTTCAATGGTATGCACTCTATCTTCATAAGTTAAAGTGGTGTGAGGAGACGCTTCTACACCAATTACACCACCTTTTTCAGCACAGGCTTTAAATACCTTATCAGGTGCAAATCGATTAGATTCCCAGAGTTCTTTTACACCAATATGGCTTAAAAATATAGGGTCCTGACTTGCCTTTATTACATCAATGGTAGTTTGAGTACCACAGTGTGAACAATCAATTGCCATACCCAGTTTGTTCATTCTTTGAACTGCCTTTTGCCCAAAAGAAGTTAAACCACCATCTCTTTTTTCTTTTAAGCCTGAACCTAAACAATTTGATTCACTGTAAGTAATTCCCATCAATCGCAAACCAAAACCATATAAGATATCAATTCGGTCTAATTCATTTTCAATCATGGCTGCCCCTTCTGCCGTTGGTATAAGGGCAATTTTACCTTCATTTTTAGCCTTTTTTATATCAGCAACTCTTTCACATTTGATAATAAAATCCTGATGGGCTAAATCACAAAACCTCATTCCCATATCATAAAGCACATCATTCCATTTCCAGCCGTTTTTAGAAGTAATATTACAGGCTCCGTCCATCATATTATCAAAAACCGCATCCAGATAAGACTTTGATAAAGCTTGGTAAGCAATATATTCCCTACCTTCTCGATGATAATCATCTATATCTCTTTTGAGATTTTCAGGTAGTAAAACAGGGTGGTCGTGTAAAGAAATATTAATTTCTTCTTCAAGTATTCTTTGAGCCCTCTTTTCTTGCTTATTAGAAAGTGGTAGATAATATTCTTCTACCCAATTAAGCGGGTCAATAGTTTCAAACTTTTTATAATCCTGACCAGCTTCTAAATAAGAATAGGCTTCATATCCCTTATATTCAGTGTTTTTACCCATTTATTAAACCTCCATATTATTAAATTCATAGGAATTACTGATAAGAAGCCTGCATAAAAGCAGGCTTCTTATCTTTTATCTATCTTAAATTATCCTTAAATATTATTTAAAACTCCAATTCTCCACATCAATATATTCATTAAAGGCAGTAAAACTTTCGGCCGGAATATGAAGTTCATCATTATAAACTGCTCCCTGGATTGGCCAATAAAGCGGATAACAGGCTGCATCCTCAAGCACAATTTCCTGAATTTCTTGATAAATTGCCCATCTGGCTTCATTATCAACGGTAGTTACTAACTCTTCAACCAATTCATTTACAACTGGTTTATCATAGGTACCAAAGATCGAATTCCAGGAAGAGTCTTTATGGTATAGTTCAACAAAATCATAAGGAGATGGTCCTCCGGTTACCCATCTTTCTCTAAACATAGGAGCTTCCCCGGTGGCGGTTACATCTAGATAAGTTCCCCATTCAATGGCAACAACTTCACAGTCGATCCCTACTTGGGCTAAATGTTGTTGAATTAACTGTGCTTCCTGTACTCGGTCTGTATGGTTAGAAGCTACATAGATAGCAGTTTCAAATCCATCCGGGTAACCAGCTTCTGCCATTAACTCCTTAGCTTTTTCGGGATTATATTCATAATCATTAGCATTAGGAGCAGTTGCAGGATGGAAATCCGGTATACGGCCGACAGCCGGAACAGCCAGATCTCCTCTAGTTAAAGTAATAATTTCCTCTCTATTAACAGCATAGGCAACAGCCTGTCTTAGCCTTACATCACTAAATATGCTATCTTCTCTTTTATTGAAACATATTCTATCATCCTGAAATTTTCTGTATTCAGCTGATGCAATACCTGGCTCGTCTTTTAACCTCTTGTATTCTTCAGCATTAGGTTCTAAATAGAAGTCTACTTCTTTTGTTATTGTAGCCATTACAGCTGAATTAGATTCCGGATAAAAGTTGAATTCTACTCGATCAATATCAACTTCTTTACCCCAATAATTTTCATTTTTTTCTAAAACAATTCTGCGTCCTGAATCATATTTAACAAATTTATAGGGGCCAGTTCCAACTGGATTTTGTGCATATCCATCCCAGCCTACTTCTTCAATATATTCTTTTGGTACGATATGTTCATTGAACTGACAATAGCTTAAAAATGTTACATCAGCTTTCTCTAAGGTAACTTTGAGTGTATGGTCATCAATGATTTCTATATCATCAATAACTGTATAGTATGCTCTATAAGGAGAAGCAAGTTTTTCATCCAACCATGACTCATAGTTAAATTTAAGTACTTCTGCATCTAACCTTTCTCCATTATGAAAGGTAATCCCTTCTCTAATTTTAAATATATATACTTTCCCATCTTCTTCAATACTATAGTCCTTCAAGATTGAACCTTCTGTTATAAAATTACCTTGGGAATCAACATTTAACAAGGGGTCTGAGATTTGTGCTAAAACAACATTAACCTCAGTACCCTGTGTAGTTATAGGATGCAAAGAAGCAGGTTCTGTTTTCATCGCAATCCTGACAGTTGAAACATCCTGGGCAGTTATTAAACCTGAAAACAAAATCAAAATGACTACTAAATTCAAGACCATAAATAATCCTAATTTCTTTTTCATATAATACTTCCTCCTCTATTCTTCGTATTGTCAAAAGTTTTCTAATCAATATAGTCCAAAACCCTGTCAAAATAAGGATCTTGGTTTAAAACCTTGCCACCTCCTTGTTTTTTGGGTAAAATGTACTTAGCTAACACAAAAATTTAAAGAAAGGTGGCAAGAATTATGTCTCAAATTATTACCTGGCTACTCGCCTATATCAAATTACAGGAAAAAATTATCATCTATCTCTTTGTCCTTTTGACCTGCAAAAACATTACTCCCAAAGTTGATACTCCAATCAGTAAAAAATACCGGTATCTCCAAGTCGATGAACTACCTATCATCGAAGTCTTCGAAAAGTTAGATCACAACCAACTTCTAGCTGAGTATAAAGCTAAACACGGTAAAGAACTTAAACCCATTAAAAGGCGAAATCCCAAGCACAAAGTACCTCATAATATCTCCTGTCCCCGCTGTCAGGCTCCGCATGTCTATATCTATGACAATAATGGTGGTAAAGGACAGTACCTCTGTAAAATTTGTGATTTTTCCTTTGTTAAAGGACAGAATTATCAAAAAACAATCTCCTTTAAGTGCCCACATTGTAGGAAAACACTCGAAAAAATTAAAGTGAGAAAACAGTTTATCATTCATAAGTGTAAAAACGACTCCTGCTCTTTTTATCAGCATAGCTTAGCTGTCATGACTAAAAAGGAAAGGAAACTTTTTGCTCAAAAACCTTCTGCCTTTAAACTTCATTACATCTATCGGGAATTTACCTTTGACTTTAAGCCTTTAAGCAAACAGTCCACAGTTATTCCTAAGGTTGATATCACTAGAATTTATTCCTCCAAACATATTCTGGGTTTAGTACTCACTTATTACGTTAATTACGGGCTCTCTTCCCGTAATACAGCCTCTATACTGGAGGATATTCACGGAGTGGATATCTCACATCAAACTGTCTTAAACTATGCCGATGCTGTCAGTAAGTACATTAAACCCTATGTTGACAATTACCCTTACGAACTATCTAATTCCTTCTGTGGAGATGAAACCTATCTAAAAGTTAACGGTAAATGGCAATATCTCTTTTTCTTCTTTGATGCTCTTAAAAAGATTATCCTCTCCTATCGGATCTCACCTGATAGAGATACCGAAGCTGCTGTTAGGGCTCTTGATGATACTCTAAAGAAAATTGGGCAACTACCAGAAGACCTTACCTTTGTGGTCGATGGAAATCCCATCTATCAGCTAGCACAGCACTTCTTTTACCAAAATGGCATCCATTTTGACTTAAGACAGGTTATTGGGCTGACCAATAATGATGAGGTCTCTAGAGAATATCGCCCTTTAAAACAGATCGTGGAACGCTTAAACAGAACTTTCAAGCGTGAATACAGAACCACTTTCGGCTTTAAGTCTTCCGCTGGATCAGAAGCATTCACGATACTTTTTGTAGCATACTTTAACTTTCTTAGATCTCATTCCGCTTTGGAAGCTAAAAGAGTACCGGTTATTATTCCTGAACTTAAGCATATCCCCAATATGCCGGGAAAATGGATTGCTTTAATCTCTCTAGCACAAGAATATATTGAAGGCCAGCAAGCTTCTTAATTAGCCTATATATCTGTTTTTGAGCCCGAGTATTAAAAGCAGCGAAGCGAACCCTTTACAAACTAAACCAGTAAAATGGTAAAATTGAAACTACGGGGGTTGGCTATTTTGTCCTGCCTATATATCTGCTTTCTTCGCCCTCGTTGACCTTAAAAAACCATTTTATCTGGTGTTTGTCAAGGGGCTGTCTATATCTAGTAAATTTTCTTCCTGTAATTTTGTTTTTTCTCTAATTTGAGCTCTTTTTCATAGAACTTTTTACACTACCCTATTCTTTTACTGAAACCTTAATTTAGTCTTTCAAAAGAACTATCTTATATATTATTGTATTGAAATTAATATTGAAAATTATTAGGATAATTAGTTTTATGTATTAATATATATAAGAAAAAAATTATCACCTCTCTCTATGATGGTTATTAGTGAATATTCTTGAAATTATATTATATTTATATATTTCTGCAGTATAACCTTTAAATCCTCTTTTTATTGGTATATAAATACAAAAAACTCCAGCCCTCAATTAAGGGCTGAAGCTTTTATACTATATTTAACTACCTAACCTAGAAGTCTAATTATCTTTAATTACTCGCCTGCCATTATCTTTTCGACATCTTCTTTTACTTCACCAATTGGTTTAATATCAAAGTTTTCAACTAAGACTTTTACAACATTTTCTGATAAGAAGGCAGGAAGTGTTGGTCCTAGGCGGATTCCTTTAATATTTAAGGATAATAGGGCTAATAGAACCGTTACGGCCTTTTGTTCATACCAGGCTATATCATATGAAATCGGAAGATCATTTATATCGTCAACTCCCATTGCCTCTTGTAACTGCTGGGCAATGTAGACTAATGAGTAGGAATCATTACACTGACCGGCATCAAGGACCCTTGGTATTCCACCAATATCTCCAAGATCCAATTTGTTGTATCTAAACTTAGCACAACCTGCTGTTAAAATTACTGCTTCTTCTGGTAATTCTTTGGCTACATCAGTATAGTATTCTCTAGTATTATGACGGCCATCACAGCCGGCCATGACCACAAATCTTTCAATATCTCCATTTTCAACTGCTTCAATTACTTTATCTGCTACATTCATGACTGCTTCATGTGCAAATCCACCGGGAATAGTACCTGTTTCTAATTCAGTTGGTGCCTCACACTGTTGAGCATGTTCAATGATTTCAGAAAAGTCTTTTTGACCACCTTCAGGACGTCCTTCAATATGAGTTACACCATCAAATCCAACTACACCTGTAGTATAAACTCTATCTTTATAAGAATCTTTAGGTGGTACTAAGCAGTTGGTGGTTAATAGAATTGGTCCATTAAATTTCTCAAACTCTTCTTTTTGTAACCACCAGGAGTTACCATAGTTACCAACAAAGTGATCATACTTTTTAAAAGCAGGATAGGAGTTAGCTGGTAACATTTCACCATGAGTATATACATCTATACTTGTACCTTCAGTCTGTTTAAGTAGTTCTTCCATATCTTTTAGATCATGTCCACTGATTAAAATAGCTGGATTATCATTTACTCCCACATTTACTTCAGTTGGTTCCGGATGACCGTAATTTTCTGTGTTAGCTTTATCGAGTAAAGCCATGGTTTTAACTGCATAGTCGCCGGTTTCCATAACTAGATTGATATATTCTTCAACTGATTTACTATCATCTAAAGTGGCTTTTAATGCTTTTTGCATAAAATCAAATAACTCTAACTCACTTTCATCAAGAATATATGCATGGTCAGCATAAGCTGCTATTCCTTTTACTCCATATGTTATTAACTCTCTTAAAGATCTTATGTCTTCATTTTTAGTGCTTAATACACCAACTTCTTCACCTTTTTGATAAAAGTCTTCTACACTATCGCTGAACCAGGTGGCTGCCTCCGGTACCTCTTCAGTAAATTCTTCACCTGTTTCATTCTTATATGCTTTCATGAATTCATTTTTAGCACTTTCTCTTAATTCTAAAGCTTCTTGTATGTTTTCTTCAAATCTTGAGGCATCAAAATTTGCATTTGTAATAGTTGAGAATAGTTTTTTCATGATAAAAGGACCAGTCTGTTGATCTAAATCTACACCATATTCCTTGGCTTTCTGGGCATAATATGAAATTCCTTTTAGTACATAAATAAGTAAGTCCTGTAAGTTTGCTACATCCTCTGTTTTACCACAAACCCCTCTAACTGTACAACCTTCATTGCCAGCTGCTTCTTGACATTGATAACAAAACATTGGCATATAAATAATCCTCCTTTTTATTTTCGCATTTGTTTATTACAATAACAATTATATGGAGAATTTATATTTAGTTCTATGATTTATATCACATAACAAAAAAATTAATTTAAAGAGTCGTGATAAGGACCTATTTTCAAACAGGTTTCATAAGCTTTTTGAGCAGCAGTATCAATTATATCACTTATGTTTATGTTTTCATGAATTCCAGCTAGTACTTCGGCAATTAAAGTATCTCCGGCCCCAGTGCTGTCTTTAATATACTTACCCACCGGTTCTTTATAGTACTCTTGCCCTTTATGTATGATAATAAAACCTTCGCTGCCGGAAGAAAGGATAATGTAATCAATATCATATTTTTTAAGTTGTAAAAACTCTTTTTTCAAAACATTATTTTTACTGACAAACAAAATATCTATATACTCTGATAGTTCTTTCAATCTTTCATAATCTACTTTAAAGGAATAATCAAAACTAATTAGATCATTGTTCTCTTTAAGATAAGGTAATAGGTGAGTAACATGACTATATATATTAGTATGTACAATATCATAATTTTTAACATTTTTAATATCTTCTCTACTAAATCTATATTTCTTTTTTATGCCTTCTTGAACTCTGTCTATCTCATAATCTCCATCTACTTTTTTAATTATCGCTAAGGCTGTATCTCCATTTCTAACTTTAATTCTAGTTAGATCAAAACCTTTATGTTTAAGATAATCCAAAATTTTTTTACCTCTTATATCATCTCCAATAATACCCATCAATTCTGAATCAAAATCTTTATCCTTTAAATATACTGCATTATTTAAACCTCCACCACCGATAAATTCTTGGTCTAGATTGGGATAATAATCAACTACACAGTCTCCAATTGTTATAATACTCATTTTAATCATCTCCAAAGTTAAAAAAGCCCTTTTGCAAGGGCTTTTAGTAGTCTGATAATATAAATAGGGTTATGTTTAAATTTGATTATTTTGCCCCTGAAGGATTTTGAATACTTAAGATCGCCTTACCCACAATGACAACAATTACTGCGGCTAAAATTACTTCTGGTATTCCGTGTAAAACGGCAACTGAAGCAGCGGCTTTAAAAGGTAAATAGCCTCTTAACACTGCCAGGCCCAATACAAAGACGGTATTGATTAAAGTACCAATTATTCCCGCTAATATTAGGGCAAAACTAACATTATATTTTTTCAATAAATAATAGATATAATAAGAACCTACTCCAATAAATAATCTCGGTAGAACTGCAATTAAGGGATCAGCAAAGATCGGATTAGTTGCTCTAATAAAACTAAAAATTCCAAAAATCAAGCCTATGAAAAATCCCACAACAGGACCTTCTAGTACTCCCCCAATAATTACTGGTACATGCATAATCGTAGCATGCCCGGCGGGAGTTGGTACAGGAATCAAACCCAATCCAGTAGCTCCTAAGATAATTGAAATAGCCCCTAGCATTCCTGAAATAACTATTTTTCTAGTTGATAAATTCATTTCTTCTTATCCTCCTATCCCGGTCCTTTTTTAGGATCCAGGTAGTTATATTTTTGACATCCAATCTTAGATTTATATATTTAAAATAGTATGACTCCATAAAGGATGTCATCCGAGGTTATTATATTATATTAAACGAATATATTCAAGAGTAACTTATCCCAGTTTACTCTTTTATTTTTTGTTAAATTTTCTTAAAAAGACTACACTTTTTACATTCTGAACATTTTAAAATTAAAAGATTGTTACACCTTGGACATTTCATAATATCAGGATCATTTATCTCATTCCCACAGGTGGGACAGATCCTTTTTCCATCAGTAGTACACTGCATAAAAAACCTCCTTTAGATAAATAAAGCGACAAGGCCACCAACTGTAAAGGCTGCCACCCAACTGCCGATCCAGACCATAGCTGCCTGTTTGATTCCCTGTTCTTTAATCATAACTAACATAGCAGCTATACAGGGTACAAACAAGGTTAATACGATTAAAGCTACTAAGGTCTGATCATTTGTTAAGGCCAGCGAGCTTAAACCAGCTGCCCCAAAGTCTCTTCTGATAATCCCCATGATAAATGCTTCTGTGGCATCTTTAGGCAGTTGAAGCCAACCTACCACCAGGGGAGCGACCATTTCTTTAATCCAATCTAATATTCTAAACTCTTTCATTAAAGTAATTCCGACTGCACCTAAAGCAAAGATTGGTCCAGCTTCAAATATAAAGTATTTAGACTTTAAATATGTCTTTTGCAGGACATTTTTAATTTCAGGCATTCTAATCGGAGGTAAATCAATTAATAAATCAGTTGATTCTCCGGGAAGTACTTTGTTTAAAAAAGTACCGGTAACTGCATAAACCGCAAATATAGTAACTACATATATAATAAAGTAATCTAGGCCTAAAGGAGCTATCAGTCCTGCAATAACTCCTAATTGTGCTGAACAGGGGATAGCTAATCCTAATAAAAAGATAGCAATTATTTTCTCTCTTTTCGAACCTAAGAGACGGGTGGTAACAGTAGCCATTGTTACACAACCGAATCCTAAAAGCATCGGAATAATTGCTCTCCCATTT
>Ga0209947_1000409_pt1 | contig 26776 bp, 28 predicted proteins | sample SalPonR2_B_D2_MG_FD_185706 | JGI IMG/M metagenome (GOLD analysis project Ga0209947, IMG submission 185706) | Salt pond soil microbial communities from South San Francisco under conditions of wetland restoration - Salt Pond MetaG R2_B_D2_MG... ...
AACGCGCGTCGTTGACGACGATGGGCGTCTTGCGGATCTGGCGAACGTAATCGAGCGCCTTGGCCACGGCCCGGTCACCCGTCTCCTTGCCCTTGATGATCTCGACCAGCGCCATCTTGTCGACGGGCGAGAAGAAGTGGATGCCGATGAACTGCTCGGGCGTGTCGGAAGCCTTCGCGAGGTCGGTGATCGGCAAGGTGGAGGTGTTGGTGGCGAAGATGGTCTCGGGGCCCACGGCGGCCAGAACGTTCTTCGTCACTTCGGCCTTTACCTTGGGATCCTCGAACACCGCCTCCACGATCAGGTCACAGCCTTCAAGCGCGGCGTACTCCGTCGTGGCGGTGATACGTCCCAGAACTTCGGCCTTCTTCTCCTCCGTGACCTTGCCGCGCTTCATGCCCTTGTCGAGCAGGCTTTCCGCATGGGCCTTGCCCTTGTCCGCGGCTTCCTGTGCCGCGTCGATCAGCACGACGTCGATGCCGGTATTTGCCGAGACATAGGCGATGCCCGCGCCCATCATGCCAGCGCCGATGACGCCCAGCTTCTGCACCTTCTGGTCCGGCACGTCGGGCCGGTTCGCGCCCTTTTCCAGCGCCTGCTTGTTGACGAAGAGCGACCGGATCATGGCCGAGGAGGAGGGGTTCATCAGGACATGCGTGAACCAGCGCGCCTCGATCCTCAGCGCCGTGTCGAAATCCACCAGCGCGCCTTCGTAGACGGCCGACAGCAGCGCCTTGGCCGCCGGGTAGACGCCCTTGGTCTTGCCGTTGATCATGGCGCTGGCGCCGACGAAGGTCATGAAGCCCGCCGGATGATAGGGCGCGCCGCCGGGCATCTTGTAGCCCTTCTGGTCCCACGGCTTGACGATATCGGCGTCACCGGCCGAAAGCACCCATTCCTTGGCGCGCGCGAGAAGCTCGTCCGCAGGTAACACCTCATCGACGAGGCTCGCGCCCTTGGCCTTCTTCGGGTCGAGCATCCTGCCCTCCAGCAACACCGGCGCGGCAGCCATGGCGCCCACCATGCGCGAATAGCGGATCGTGCCGCCGCCGCCGGGGAAGATGCCCACGAGGATCTCGGGCAGGCCGATCCGGGCCTTTGGGTCGTCGGCCATGAAGCGGCGGTGACAGGCCAGCGCGATCTCGGTGCCGATGCCAGCGCAGGTGCCCGGGATGGCGCAGGCGACGGGCTTGCCGCCCTTGTTGGTCTTGGGGTCCATGCCGGCGCGCTCCAGCTTCCGCAGGATGCGGTGGCCGTTCATGGTGAAGTCGTAGAGGCCGCGGGCAGGATCATCACCGGCCTCCGCCCGGATGACGGCGAGCGTATTGAGGTCCATGCCGCCGGCGAAGGTCGATTTGCCGGACGTGATGACGATGCCTTTCACGGCGTCATCGCCGAGGGCCGCGTCGATCAGCCCGTCGACCTCGGCAAAGGCCTCGCGGCTCAGCACGTTCATGGATTTGCCCGGCACATCCCAAGTGATGACGGCGACGCCATCGGCGTCGATCTGCATCGTGAAATCGGTCATGTCTTCATCCTCTCGTGGATCTCGCGCAATGTTGGAAGGTCGGGGGACGGCTCGAATTCGCCCTCCTGAAAGGCCTTGGTCGACAGCGCATTGGCGACCGATGTGCAGCGCCATCGCCCGTCTGTCAGGACAAGGATCATGCGGCTGCGCACGGGGCCGAACCGGGTCTCGCCGTCCCGCGTCAAAGCGATGTCGTGGTAGCCCAGCACCCGCGTGTCCGACAGAAACAGCGCCGAGGCGGGCCGGATCGTGAAGCGATCGGCGCCCGTTCGCGCCATGGTTTGGTGGAGCATATCCCAAAAGACACGCGCCTCTCCGGGCGTCGAGATTGTGTAGTCGCCACTGTCGTAATGGACTTGGTAAGGCTCCGTGTAGTGGTCGTGCCAGGCATCGAAACCCTTGCCGTTGGCTGCGTCGGAGATGGACGCCGTCGTCCTTGCGTAGATCGGCATGGCCTGCGCCGGGTCGGGCATCTGTCCCGCGGGCCACTCGGACCATTGCTCGGAAAACATTCCGTGGCGGGCCTGCGCATTGCGCCGGGGATATAGCGCGTCTGCGATTTCATGTTCGGCATAGGACGTCTTCCAGATCTGTCCGACCCGCTTCAGGATCATCCGGCTGGCGTAGGGCTCCACCACCGGGGTCGCACTGCGCAGGGCGTAGGTGACATGAAATCCCTCGATCGTATCCCCGTCCAGATACCGTGCGTCGCGCGCGATGCGGTGGTAATCGGTCACCCCCTGGGAGCCGAGCCATTCGTGGAGCTGGCGGATATCTTCGCTGAGATCCCTCGCCGTCTCGATGACCTCGACACCCTGCGCGGTCCGAAACACGAAGGGCAGTTGCGCATGCTCGGCATAGGCCTCGGTATCGCCTCGGAACACCAGCCGCGTGCTGACGTCCAGATGCACCTGGTAGATGTCGATGGCCTTATCGCTCATGCCTGCCAGCCTTTCGCGGCCCGCAACTGCTCGGGCGAAAGGATCATGCAGACTTGGTTCGACACCGCCGCGGCAAGCCCCGCGCCGCGCCAGATACCCCCATCAAGCTGCAGCCACATCCGGTTGCGGTAGGGCGTCACGGCGAACTGGCCGCCCCGGATGATGTAGGTCGTGTGTTCACCGGAAATCCCGGTGCCCTCGGCGTCGATCTCGGCGAATTCGCAGACCCGGTGGTAGTCGGTCGCCCCCATCGTCGCCAGAAAGGCGCGGAAGCTGGCCGCGGCGCTCTCCATATCCGAGGGGCCGTTGTAGCAAAGTGTCCCGTCGGCAGTTTCCATCCTCTGCGGATAGACCATGCTGCGCGCCACGGCGGCGAAATCCCCCGCCATGATCATGCGGGATCCCTCGTCGAGAAACGTCTGGTAGGCTTGCGACGCCAGTTCCGTCATTCGTTCTCCTCCTGGGGCAGGATGTCGGGCCAGCCCACGGCATGCACGCGGTGTAGAACCCAGGACATCCCCCAGACGGTGTCGCGCATTTCGATCTCCATCTCGTTCTCGAAGGCCGGTGTCACAAGCTTGCCGCCCGCGGTGATATGCGCGATGTGCCGACCGAGGATGCGGTCGGACACGATGAAACTGGCCGATTGCGCGGTGCGAACGTAGGAATCGGCGCCCGCCGCGCGCAGAGCGCCCGCGAACCCGTCAAAATGCCGTCGTGCCGCCGTCATGTCCGCAACCTCGATAATGCCGTTTTCCGTCACGATCTGGTGGGGCAGGTGGACATGTCGCAAAAACCCCTCCGCGTCGCCGGAGATAACCGCGTCCGACGTCCGGTCCAGGAAATCCTGGTAGATCGCCATGGCCTCCTCCGGCATCGTCGTGCCCTTCCTGTCTGTTCACGGCCCTGTGCCTCAGAGCCGCTCGATAATCGTGGCCGCCCCCATGCCCGACGCCACGCAGAGCGTGGCAAGACCGGTGCCCTTGCCCGACCGCTCCAGTTCATCGAGCAGTGTACCGAGAATCATCGCGCCGGTCGCGCCCAATGGATGGCCCATCGCGATGGCCCCGCCGTTCACGTTGACCTTGTCATGGTCCACGTCGAAGGCCTGCATGAAGCGCAGCACGACCGAGGAGAACGCCTCGTTCACCTCGAAAAGGTCGATATCGGCGATCTCCATGCCGCTGTCGGCGAGGATCTTCTGCGTGGCCGGCACCGGACCTGTCAGCATGATCGTGGGATCGGTGCCGATCTTGGCCGTTGCCCGGATGCGGGCGCGCGGGGTTAGCCCGTGCTTCTCGCCAAACGCCTTGTTGCCGATCAGAAGTGCGGCCGCGCCATCGACGATGCCCGAGGAATTGCCAGCATGGTGAATATGCTCGATCCGCTCCAGATGCGGGTATTTCATCAGCGCCACGGCGTCGAAACCCGGCATCTGCTCGCCCATGTCCTTGAAGGCGGGCTTGAGCGCGCCGAGTGCCTGCATGTCGGTTCCGGGGCGGATGTATTCATCCCGCTCCAGGATCGTCAGGCCGTTCACGTCCGTCACCGGCACGACGGATTTCGAGAACCGTTCTTCCGCCCAGGCCCTCGTGGCGCGCTTTTGACTTTCGACGGCAAGCGCGTCGGCATCGTCGCGCGAAAAGCCGAACTCGGTCGCGATGATGTCGGCCGAGATGCCCTGCGGCACGAAATAGGTCTCCAGGGCTATGGAGGGATCGACGGCGATGGCCGCCCCGTCCGAGCCCATGGAGACCCGGCCCATCATCTCGACACCGCCCGCGATATAGGCCGACCCGGCGCCGCCGCGCACCTGGTTGGCGGCGAGGTTCACGGCCTCGAGGCCGGAGGCGCAGAAGCGGTTGATGGCAAGGCCCGGAATATGCTCGTCGAGGTCGGAGGCCAGCACGGCCGTCCGCGCAAGGCAGCCGCCCTGTTCGCCCACCTGCGTGACGTTGCCCCATATCACGTCCTCGACCGCGTGCCCGTCGAGATCGTTGCGTGTCTTCAGCGTGTTGAGCGTGAAGGCCGACAGCCGCGCTGCCGTGACCTCGTGGAGCGCGCCGTCCTTGCGCCCCTTGCCGCGGGGGGTGCGGATCGCGTCGTAGATATAGGCATCGGTCATGTCGGTGGTCCTTTGGCAGAATGGGTCACGCGGTCGGAAACGCCCGCTGCATCAGGTCATAGGGATGCTTCCAGCCCGGTGTGGCGGCGATGCGCGAAAGCCATGCGTCGATGGCCGGATAATCGGCGCGGTCGAAGGTGAAGGGCTCGTCGTAGTAGAGATACCCGCAGCAGGAGATGTCGGCGCAGGTCAGGGTGTCGCCCACCAGCCAGTCGCGTTGACCAAGCTCGCCCTCCAGCACGTGAAGCGCCGCCTTGAGGCGTCCGGCGAGAAAACCGTTCACCTCGGGGACGCGCTTGTCCTCGGGCAGGAAGTTCATCATGAACCGCAAGGGGCCGGCCATGCCGGACACCTTCTGGTTGTCGAAGATCGTCCAGCGCAGGATCTCGCGGCGCGTTTCGGCCGATCCGTCGGCGCAGAGCTTGCCGGTCTCGTCCATGACCCAGTCCTGGATGACGCCCGACTGGGTCAGGATCATGTCATCCACGTCGAGCACCGGCACCTCGCCCATCGGGTTGAGCGCGCGGAACTCGGGGCTGCGCGCCGCGCCCTTGAAGAAATCGACAAAGCGTGGGGTCCAGTCGACCCCGGCGAGTTCGAGCGTCAGCGCGGCCTTGTAGGCATTGCCTGATTCACCGAAGCAATGGAGCGTCTTGGTCATGGTCAGCCTCCCCGCTGATGTCTGGTCCCGGTGTCGTCGGTCGGAGTGGGGGTTTCGCACCCCCACACCCCCGCGGCGGTATTTTTGGAAAGATGAAGGCTCATCAAGTTTTCTTAAACCTTTCCGCGCCACCCTGGCCCCGCGGTACAGGCTGGCGAGCCGATGGCCGTGAAAGGTGAAGGCGCCCGGTCGAGAGAACCACGGTTCAGACCGGGTGCCAGATCTTTTCGCCGCGACCCTTTCATCTTTCCAATAATACGCAATCCTCCCTTCGCCACGTGCGGTGGCGTCTACCGCTTGCGCGCCTCCAGCTCCGAATTGAACAGCCGGATACGCGCCACGAATTTCTCCTCGTTCACCACGCTGCCCCAATGCTCGAACACGAAGGAGAGGAACTCCCCTTCGTCGAGCCCCGCCTCGGCGGCAAGCTTGCGCAGCTTGCGATAACCGTCCTCGGTCATCGCGATCTGTGGGCGTCGTGTGAGCCTGAGGCGTTTCGGCATGGGTGGTCCTTGAGCAACCGGCCTTCAGAAATTGGCCGCGTCGAGTGCCATCACCGTATCGCCGCCCGACCGGATGCGCGCAAGATGCGTGGCCGTGATCGGCAGGACGCGGGCCATGTAGAACCGCGCCGTGGCGAGCTTGGTTTCGTGGAACACCGGATCTTCGGTGCCCTCGGCCAGCGCCGCGAGCGAGGTTTCGGCCATCCGCGCCCACATCAGTCCGAGGCAGACATGGCCGAAGAGGTGCATGAAGTCGTTGGAGCCTGCGAGCGCGTTGTTGGGATCTCTCATACCGTCGGACATGAAGTACATCGCCGCGGCCTGAAGATCCTTGGAGGCACGTTTCAGCGGCTCGAGGAATTCGGGCATGCCGTCGGTTTCCGCGTGGTCCTTCGCGAAGCCCTTCACCAGGTCGAAAAAGGCCATCACATGTTTGCCACCGTCCGAGCCCAGCTTGCGGCCCACGAGATCGAGCGCCTGAACGCCGTTGGCGCCCTCGTAGATCATGGCGATGCGCGCGTCGCGGGTGAACTGCGACATGCCCCATTCCTCGATATAGCCATGCCCGCCATAGATCTGCTGGGCCTGCACGGTCATGTCGTAGCCCTTGTCCGTCAGGAACCCCTTGATGACGGGGGTCAGGAGCGACACGAGACCGTCGGCATCGCGGTCGGCCTCCCGGTGGGCGCGGTCGATCAGCGTGGCGCCCCAGAGAAGGAAGGCGCGCGCGGCCTCGACGAAGCTTTTCTGCTCCATTAGGTTGCGGCGGATATCGGGGTGAACGATCAGCGGATCGGCGGGACCGTCAGGGTTCTTCGGACCCGTCACGTCGCGGCCCTGCAGCCTGTCCTTGGCATAGGCCAGCGCGTTCTGGAACGCGACCTCGGCCTGGGCCACGCCCTGCATGCCCACACCGAGCCGCGCCTCGTTCATCATGGTGAACATCGCGCGCATGCCCTTGTGCTCCTCGCCGAGAAGGTAGCCTGTCGCGTCGTCATAGTTCATCACGCAGGTGGCATTGCCGTGGATGCCCATCTTCTCCTCCAGCTTGCCGCATGAGACGCCGTTGCGGGGGCCGAGGCTACCATCCTCGTTCACGAGGACCTTGGGCACGATGAAGAGCGACACGCCCCTGATGCCCTCGGGGCCGCCGGGGATCTTCGCCAGCACGAGATGGACGATGTTTTCCGCCATGTCGTGATCGCCGGCCGAGATGAAGATCTTCTGACCCGTGATGCGGTATGTTCCGTCGTCCTGCGGCTCGGCCTTGGTGCGCATCAGGCCCAGATCCGTGCCGCAATGTGGCTCCGTCAGGTTCATTGTCCCGGTCCAGTCGCAGTTGACCATCTTCGGCAGGTAGGTCCGTTTCTGCGCGTCCGAGCCATGGGCGAGGATGGTGGAGGCCGCGCCGTGGGTCAGGCCCTGGTACATGGTGAAGGCCTGGTTGGCGGCCGAGAACATTTCGCCCACCGCCGTGTTCATCAGGTAGGGCAGGTCCTGGCCGCCGTATTCCTCGGGCATGTCGATGGCGGGCCATCCGCCCTCCTGCATCTTGCCGAAGGCGTCCTTGAAACCGTCGGGCGTGTAGACGATGCCGTTTTCCAGCCGGCATCCTTGCGTGTCGCCAACCGGGTTCAGCGGCGCCAGCACCTCGGCGCTGATCTTGCCGGCCTCTTCCAGTATCGCGGCAGTGAAGTCGCGGTCGAGATCCTCGTAACCCGCGATACCGGCCTGGGTGACCTTCAGCACGTCATGCAGAACGTACTGCATGTCCTTGGTGGGGGCGGTGTAGCTTGGCATGTCGGTCGTCCTCCCTCGTGGCGGTTACTCGGCCGCGTCCTTGACGGTGTCGACCGAGGTCAGCATGTCCTCGACCATCTTCATCTGGCGCCGCAGGTCATCGACGGCGGCCGTCAACTCGTCGCGCTTGCGTTCCATTTCCCGCAACCTGTCACGTGCCACGTCGAGCGTCGCTTCGAGCTGCGTCGCTTGCTGGTCGCCCACGTAATAAAGGTCGAGCAGCTGCCGGATTTCCTCCAGCGAAAAGCCGAAGCGCTTTCCGCGCAGGATCAGTTTCAGCCGCGCGCGATCGCGCCGGGTGAACAGGCGTTTCTGCCCCTCGCGGCGGGGGAAAAGAAGCTCTTTGGCCTCGTAGAAGCGCAGGGTACGCGGCGTCACGTCGAACGCGCCGCACATCTGCCGGATCGTCATCACATCGTCGGTCATATCGGTGTCCGAAAACAGCACATCATCCTCGATTGTGCCGATGATCTGCCCTCGGGACCGCAGTGTTGCAAGTAACGATGACGTTTACGTAAAGAGAACGTTGCGTCACTTTGAGGTGAAACGGTTTCTACCGTCCGGCCGCGGCCGTCGCCTCGCGCAGTGCCCTGAGTTCCGAGATGATCTCGTCAAGCTCGACACGCCGGGCGGCGAGTTCCGCGAGCTGCCGGTCGGCCAGCTCCAGCCACGCATCACGCTGGAGCTTCCCCTCGGGATCGGCGTCATAAAGCTCCAGCCATTGCCGAATTTCCTCGAGCGAAAAGCCGAAGCGGCGGCCGCGCAGGATCAGCGTCATCCGTGCCACCTCGCGCGGGCCGTAAAAGCGCGCGCGCCCCTCGCGCATCGGCGAGAGCAGCTCGATATACTCGTAATGGCGCAGGGTGCGCGGCGTCACGTCGAACCGCGCGCACATGGATTTGAAATCGAGACGTTCGCCGGACATCGGCACCGTTCTCCCAGGGGGTCTTCGGCGCGGGACGCTAGCATCCGGGCCCGTGGCCTGCCAAGCATGACGCGCAGACGTTGGGCTTGCGTCCGGGCGGGCGGGGCGCGATGTGTGGGGCGAGAAGCGCACGGAACGGATGGCGGCTGAGATGGCGGACAACGGAGGCAGGGCGGACGCCGGCGGTGCGGACATCGCGCGGATCGCGCGGCAATTCATCGAGGCGATCCCGTTCTCGCAGGCGCTGGGGATGCGTCTGGACGAGATCGGGGACGGTGTTGCGGTGATCTCGATGCCGTATGACGCCGCGCTTGTTGGCGATCCACGCACAGGGGTCATCCATGGCGGTGCGGTCTCGGCGCTCATGGACACCTGCGGGGGTGCCGCGGTGATGTGCCATCCCGAGGCACTGGCCGCGACGGCCACGATCGACATCAGGATCGACTACATGCGTCCCGCCCGTGCGGGCGAGAGGATAACGGCGCGCGCGACCTGCTACCATGTCACGCGATCCGTGGCCTTCGTCCGGGCCGAGGCCTGGGACGAGGACGAGACGCGCCCCGTCGCGGCGGCCACGGGGGCCTTCACGGTTCAGCGCGAGACGCCGCAGGGAGGCACGCCATGACCCGACGTCCGCCCGAGCCCGTCCACCTGATCCGGCACCGCCGCGACCGCGCGTTGTCTGCACTGGTGGAGGGCGTGCCCTACATCGGTTTCATGGGCATCGGCTTCGACCGCCGCGGCGACGAACTGACGGCGGTGCTGACCTATGACGACAAGCTTATCGGCAACCCGCTGCTGCCCGCGATCCACGGCGGCGTCACCGCGTCGTTCCTCGAGGTCTCCGCGATCATGGAACTGTCATTCCAGATGCTCTGGGACGAGATCGAGAGCGGCCGGCTCGACGTGGAGGCCTTGAGGCCCGAGACCCTGCCGCGTTTGCCCAAGACCATCGACTTCACCGTGGACTACCTGCGCTCGGGCCTGCCGCGAGACGCTTATGCGCGCGCCCGCGTCAACCGCTCGGGCCGACGCTATGCCTCCGTCCATGTGGAGGCGTGGCAGGACAACCGCCATCGCCTTTTCGCGCAGGCCACGGGGCATTTCCTCATGCCGCTGCGCGACGGGACGGCCGAGTGAGCTCCGCCGCGGAGGAGGTCGCCGGGGGAGGGCCGCTCACCCACCGGCGCGTCCTGAAGATCGCGCTGCCGGTCGTCATCTCCAACGCCACGGTGCCGCTTCTGGGGATCGTGGACACGGCCGTGGTCGGGCAGCTTGGGGACCCGGCGCCGATCGGGGCGGTGGGGCTGGGGGCTGTGATCCTGACCTCGGTCTACTGGGCCTTCGGGTTTCTGCGGATGGGCACGGTGGGCCTTGCCGCGCAAGCGCTGGGCGCGCGCGACCGGGCGGAGGTCGCGGCCCTTCTGACGCGTGTGTTGATGATCGGCGCGGGGGCGGGGGTGGCGCTCATCGTGTTGCAGGTGCCGATCCTCGCCGCCGCCCTCTGGCTCTCGCCGGCCTCGACCGAGGTCGAGTCGCTGGTGCAAAGCTATCTCACGATCCGCATCTTCTCGGCGCCGGCGGCCATCGCGCTTTACGGGATCACCGGCTGGTTGATCGCGCAGGAGCGGACGGGCGCGGTGCTGGCGCTGCAACTGGTGCAGAACGGGCTGAACATCGCGTTGTCGGCCTTTTTCGTGCTCGGTCTCGATTTCGGCGTCCCGGGGGTCGCATGGGCCACATTTGTTGCCGAATGGGCGGGGCTGGCGCTGGGCCTCTGGCTCTGCCGCGCGGCCTTCGGCGTACCGGACTGGCGCGACTGGGCGCGCGTCTTCGACCGGGCGAAACTGTGGCGCATGGCGGCGGTGAACGCCGACATCCTGATCCGCTCGATGCTTCTGATGGCGGCCTTCGTGTCGTTCCTCTTCTTCGCCGCCGATTTCGGGGACGTGACGCTGGCTGCCAACCAGGTGCTGATCCAGTTCGTCTACATCACCGCCCATGCGATGGACGGCTTCGCCTTCGCGGCCGAGGCGCTGGTGGGTCAGGCGATGGGCGCGCGGGCGGCACTCAGGCTGCGGCGTGCGGCGGTGCTGACCAGCATCTGGGGGCTGATCGTGGGCGCGGGCATGTCCGTCCTGTTCCTCGGGGCGGGCGGTCTGTTCATCGATCTGATGACCACGTCCGAGGCGGTGCGCACCGAGGCGCGCCTGTTCCTGCCGTGGATCATCGCCGCGCCGGTGGTGGCCTGCGCCTCGTGGATGCTGGACGGGATCTTCATCGGCGCCACGCGTACGCGTGACATGCGCAACATGATGGCCGTCAGTTTCGCGGGCTATGCCGTGATCGTGTTCCTGCTTGCGCCGGTCTGGGGCAATCACGGGCTTTGGGCCGCGCTCGTGGCGCTTTTCGCGTTGCGCGGCGTGACGCTTGGCCTGCGGTATCCGGCATTGGAACGCGCGGCGTCGTGACGCGCGCCACGGGTCGCTAGATCGGTCAGAGCAGCGTGAGGATGTTTTCCGGCGGACGGCCGATCACCGCGCGCGTGCCGTCGTCGAGGATGGGCCGCTCGATCAGGATCGGATGTGCCGCCATGGCCGCGACCAACGCCTCGTCGTCGGAATCGGCGAGATCGAGGTCGGAGAAGACGGGTTCCTTCGTGCGCACCAGCCCGATCGCGGGGACGCGCAGCCGCCGCAACAGCTCCACGATCTCGTCATTGATCGGCGGCGATTTGAGATAGAGCCGGATATCAGGCGCGATCCCGCGCTCCTGCAAAAGCGCCAGCGCCGCCCGCGATTTCGCGCAGCGCGGATTGTGCCAGAGCGTCAGAGCCATGCGTCCACCCCCGAGCCTGTGATCTCGTCCACGGTCTTCCCCTCCGCTTCCAGTTTCCGGTCGAGCCCTTCTGCGATCCGCTTGCCCAGCGTGATGCCGCCATAGACCAACGCCGTGTAAAGCTGCACCGCGCTGGCACCCGCGCGCAGCTTTTCCCAGGCCTGCTCCGCGGTCGCGACACCGCCCACGCCCAGCAGAGGGATCTCGCCCTTGGTCAGCCGATAGAGCCGCGCCAAGACCCGCGTGCTGCGCTCGAAAAGCGGCTGGCCCGAAAGCCCGCCGGTCTCGCCCCGGTGGCGCGAGGACAGCCGTTCGCGCGAAAGCGTGGTGTTCGTGGCGATGATGCAGGCGATGCCGGTGGCCCGCGCGACCTCTGCGATCTCGGCCAGCCCGTCATCGTCGAGATCCGGCGCGATCTTGAGGAAAATCGGCACGGGGCGGGCGAGCGCGGCATTGGCCTCCATCACGCCCCTCAGGAGCCCGTCGAGTGCGGCGCGCCCCTGCAGGTCGCGCAGCCGCTCGGTGTTGGGCGAGGAGACGTTGACCGTGGCGAAATCCACATGCGGCCCGCAGCAGGCCAGCACCTGCGCGAAATCGCGGGCGCGGTCGGGGCTGTCCTTGTTGGCGCCGAGGTTCAGGCCCACGGGCACCAGTTTCGGGGCCGCGGCCAGCCGCTTGGCGATGACCTCCATGCCCTCGTTGTTGAAGCCGAACCGGTTGATCGCCGCCGCGTCCTCGGTCAGCCGGAAAAGCCGTGGCTTGGCATTCCCCGCCTGCGGCCGCGGGGTGGCGCCGCCCACCTCGAGAAAGCCGAAGCCCGTGCGCGACAGCGGCGCGATGGCCTCGGCGTTCTTGTCGAAGCCGGCGGCAAGACCCACCGGGTTGGGCAGCGGTATACCGGCGAGCGTCGTGGCCAGACGTGGCGAGCTCACCGGACCCGAGAGCGGCAGGAACCCCGTCTTGAGCGCCGCGATCGCCAGCGTGTGGGCCCGCTCGGGGTCCATCCTGCGCATCACCGACAGTCCGAAACGCTCCCACATGGCCTAGAGCCCATCCGGAAAAACATGCGCGCCGTCTTTCAGCGGCAGATCGGCATGCCATAGAACATCCGCGTGCCGCAGCGGCCCGTAGAGATGCGGGAAGAGCGCGCCGCCCCGCGATGGTTCCCATTTGAGCGCCGGACCGAGATCATCGGCCTCGAAGGCCGCGACGACCAGCCCCTCGGCGCCCGCGAAATGGCGTGCCGCGGTTTCCGCCACCTGCTCGGCAGTGGAGAAGTGGATGAAGCCGTCCGCCTTGTCCACCGGCGCGCCCGAACTTGCCCCTTTTTCGAGCAATTCGGCCCATTCCGCGGCCCGAAGGATCTTGTAGATACGCATGCCCGTCGGAGTGCCCTTTGCCCGACATTTCGTCAAGTCGGCTCTGCCGGCCCGAACTGTCGCATAAGCGTCACGAACCGGCTTTACTTGACCCCCGCGCCCCGTCAATCTGACGGTTATCCAATGAACAGGGAGAGCAAGATGTTTTCACGTATCCTGGGATCGACGGCGATCCTGGCGGGTCTCTCGGTGGCTGCGCCTGTCACTGCCGAAACGACCCTGCACATCCTGCATATCAACGATCTTCACAGCCGCATCGCGCCGATCAACCGCTTCAACTCGACCTGCTCGGCCGAGGATGACGCGGCCGGCGAATGCTTCGGTGGCGTCGCGCGGATCGCCACCGCCGTCGACATGAAGCGCGCGGAACTGGAGGGCGAGAACGTCCTCGTGCTCGACGCGGGCGACCAGTACCAGGGCAGCCTTTTCTTCACGACCTATCGCGGCGCGGCGGCCGGTGAGTTCATGGAGGCCATCGGCTTCGACGCAATGGCGCTGGGCAACCACGAATTCAACAATGGTCCCGAAGGGATCATCCCGCTGCTGGACGAGGTCAGCTTCCCGGTCATCTCCGGCAATCTCGACGTCAGCCAGGAACCCGCGCTCGAAGGCCGCGTGGGCGACACCGCGATCATCGACGTCAACGGCATGCAGGTGGGCATCGTGTCGGCATTGACCCGCGACACGATGGAGATTTCTTCGCCCGGCCCCGACGTGATATTCCAAGAGGAAATCAGCGCGTTGCAGGGCGACGTTGATGCGTTGACCGAGCAGGGCGTGGACATGATCATCGCGCTCACCCACGTGGGATTGCCCACTGATACCCGCATTGCCGAGGGAACCACTGGCATCGATGTGATCGTGGGCGGGCATTCGCACACCTACATGTCGGCCGACGATCCCGATCGCGACGGGCCCTATCCTCTGTGGATCAGCAATCCCGACGGTGTGATGGTTCCCATCGTTCAGGCCTATTCCTACGGCAAGTACCTGGGCCACCTCGCGGTGACCTTCGACGACGCGGGCGAAGTGATCTATGCCGATGGCAACACCATGCTGCTTGACGCCTCCGTCACCCCGGACGAGGGCATCGCCGCCCGCGTGGCGGAGCTTGGCGGCCCGATCGAGGAGGCCATGGCCGAGATCGTGGGCGACACGACCGGCTTCATCGAGGGCGACCGGTCGGTCTGCCGCGCGATGGAATGCTCGATGGGCAACCTCGTGGCCGACGCCATGCTCGACCGGGTGGCCGATCAGGGCATCCAGATCGCCATCGCCAACGGCGGCGGCCTGCGTGCCTCCATCGACGCGGGTGAGGTCACCATGGGCGAGGTCTTCACGGTTCTGCCGTTCCAGAACACGTTGGCCACCTTCCAGCTGGAAGGCGCGGGCGTCATGGCGGCGCTTGAAAACGGCGTGAGCCAGGTCGAGGAAGGCGCCGGCCGCTTCCCGCAGGTTGCGGGGCTGCGCTTCACCTGGGACCCGTCCGCTGAACCGGGCAGCCGCGTCACCTCGGTCGAGGTCGACATGGACGGCACTTGGGAGCCCTTGGACATGGAGGCGACCTATGGCGTGGTTTCCAACAACTTCATGCGCGGCGGCGGCGACGGCTATGCCGTTTTCACCACGGCCATGAACGCCTATGACTTCGGCCCGGGCCTGGAGGAAGTGGTCGCCACCTATCTGGGCGAGAACAATCCCTACACACCCTATACCGACGGCCGGATTTCCGAAGCGCAATAAGCCATCCCAAAAAGCCAATCGGATCAGGCCGGTACGCGATGCGTGTCGGCCTTTTTCGTACCCGTTGCAGCGCCCGCTCGTCGCCTCGCATGCTGCATTGCAGAAAATGCAAACCGGCTTTCGCAAAGCGTCAGTTGTGCCGGAGGTTAGCGCTACCATATCCCGGTCATCGACAGAGGAACTCGCAAGCCAAGAGGAGCTGCACCAATGACCGCTATCATGACCCGCCTGCGCACCGCCGCCGAGAAACGTGCGGCTTACAACCGGACCGTCGCCGAAATCTCGGGCATGCCGCTCGATGTGGCGCTCGACCTCGGCATCTTCCGCGAGGACGCGCGCCTGATCGCCCGCAACGCCGTCTACGGCCGCTAAGGCGCGGGCGACGCGGAAATGGCGGCAGTCCCTAATGGACTTGCCGGCACGTCCGGCGCTTGTCCCAAGGCAACGCGCCACTTAGTCTTGTGCCCATGTGCGGGCGCATGACCATGACCCACCCGAACGACGCGATGGCGCGGCTCTTCGAGGCCGTGCCGTCGAACGATCTGCCCGAGGTGCCGCGCTACAACATCTGCCCCACGCAAGACGTCGGCGTCGTGACCTCGGGCGCCGAGGGACGGCGCTACCGGCCGATGCGCTGGGGCTTCCTGCCGCACTGGTACAAGACCCCCACCGACGGCCCTCTCCTGATCAACGCGCGCGCCGAGACGATCGCGGAAAAGCCCGCCTTCCGCGCCGCCTGCCGCGAGCGCCGGTGTCTCGTGCCTGCCACCGGTTTCTACGAATGGACCAAGGACGAGGCGGGCAACCGCCTGCCGTGGTACTTCACGCCCGCCGACGGCGCGCCGCTGGTCCTCGCCGGTATCTGGCAGGTGTGGGACAAGGGTGAGACCCCGCTTGCAACACTGGCCATAGTGACCTGCGCGGCCTCGTCCTGGATGGCCGAGACCCATCACCGCGAACCCGTCAGCCTCGCGCCCGGGGACCGGGCGAAATGGCTGGGGGAGGAGGGCAAGGGCGCCGCCCTTCTTATGCGCGCGGCGCCCGAAGGCCGTTACGTCCGCTGGCGCGTGGACCCGCGCGTGAATTCCAACCGCGCCACGGGGCCGGAGCTTATCGAACCGATCGCGGCCTGACGCGCCCTGCGACATCGCTGCCTCTCGGGCTGGCCGGGCCGGGCCGCAGGCCTATCTGACGTCTCGATGACCGAGCAGCAGTCCCATTTCCGGCGCCTCTTGAACCTCGTTCTGGGCACGTTGCGCCCGCCGCGCGGCGGGCGAAGGATCGCTCTTGCGATCCTTGCCGGTGCGCTCTGTCATGCCGTCTTCGTGCTGGCCGTGCTGGCGATGATCCTCGCCATGGGGTTCGGCATGTCCGAAAGCCTCGGGCGCGTGCCCTGGCCCTGGGCGGCGCTGGCCAACACGCTTCTGATCGTGCAATTCCCGCTGGTCCATTCGCTCCTCCTGACGCGGTGGGGCGGGCGGTTGCTTTCGTCGCTCGGCCGCCATGGCGCAACCCTGTCGACCACCACCTACGCCACGGTCGCGAGTGCGCAGCTTCTTGCGCTCTTCGCGCTCTGGACCCCGTCTGGCATCGTCTGGTGGCGGGCGGATGGCGCGATGCTCTGGGCCGTGCTGACGACCTACGCGGCAAGCTGGCTGTTTCTGGTCAAGGCCAGCTGGGACGCGGGCGCGGAGGTGCAGTCGGGCGCGCTTGGCTGGATGAGCCTGATGGCGGCGCGCAAGCCGCGCTTTCCGGACATGCCGGATGCGGGCACGTTCCGGGTGATCCGCCAGCCAATCTACCTCGCCTTTGCGCTGACCACGTGGCTGGTGCCGGTCTGGACACCCGACCAGCTGGTGCTGGCCACGTTGCTGACAGCCTATTGCCTGCTTGCCCCACGCCTGAAGGAACGACGGTTTCGCGCCCGCTACGGCGCGCGGTTCGAGGCCTATGTCGCGCGAACGCCTTACATGATCCCGCGACTGTCCCGCGCGGCCGAGCAGCCGCCGATATCGGGACGAACGGACGCGTGAAAGAAAAGTGGGGCCGCATCAAGGGGAGGGATGCGACCCCAGTCGGGTCAGGGAGGGTTGGCACGGCAGGCGAGGGAGAGATCACCCGCCGTTTCCATAAGCTTCACAATGCCTATTGATCGCGGCATAAATGGGGCGGACTGGAAACGATTTCCGGGTAATTCCGGACACAATGCGCCATGATCGGCGCAGTTGGCGCCCAAAGCGAAACCTCAGGACGGTCCCGGCCCGATGAGCCCGGCCACCAGCAGGTCCGCCGCCGAGGGCCCCAGCGCAAGCGGAATGTCATGGATTACCGTCAGCCGGGTCAGCGCCTGCAGGTCCACATCGCCGGAATGCGGCACCGTCGGGTCGGCGAAGAAGACCACGGCATCGAGCTCGCCCGTCGCGATCATCGCCGCAAGCTGCTGGTCCCCGCCACGGCCGCCACGCTGCAGCCGCTGAACGGTGAGCCCCGGCGCGGTCCGGGCCAGCACCCGCCCGGTGCCGCCGGTGCACACGATCCGGTGGGCCGAAAGACGGCCGGCATGCCGCGTGACCCATGCGCTGAGATGGGCCTTGCGCGTGTCATGGGCCACCAGCGCGATGCGGCGCGGGGCGGTGGACAGTGCCTGCGCCCGTGCCGTGATCGAAAGGATGGCGCGGACCTGGCCCGCGAAGCCCTCGGTCTCGGCGGGAAAGGCGCCGGTCAGTGCGGCGGTGCCTACGGTGAAACCCTGTGCGCCCGCGGCCGCGGCGGCCTCGACTCGGTCCGCGCTGTCGATGCTGCCGGCCACGATCACGGGTTTGGGCACCGCCGCGCTGACGGCAGCCATCAGCCGGGGCACATCGCCGGCATACCGGTAGGCCAGCAGGTCGAGCCCATGGACATGTTCCAGCGCCGCCAGCGCCCGCGCCGAGGCGACGATATCGCTTTCGGGGCCTTCCAGCACACTCGGGTGTCCCGTGATCCGTCCCGGGAACGGGTAGTAGCGGACCGGGTGGTGGCGCGTGACTTCCGTAACCTCCGCTGCGCGTGTGCCGCCCAGAAGGACATCGACATCGAGATCGACCGCCGCCCGGGCCGAGGCCATCTCGCTTTCCGCGTCCAGGCTCACGACCTCGAGGTAGGAGCGTCCGCCGGCGGCCCGGATCGCGTCGGCCAGTGCACGCAACTCGGGCAGTGGCAGGCCCACGTCCTTGAAGCCGATATGCCGCACGCCGCCCTCCAGCGCCTCGTCGAGACGCGCGCGCGCGTCGCGGATCGTGCGGTCATTCTCGGTGAGCATGAGGATGAAATCGAAACCCATGGCCCACCTCAGCCCGTTTCGGCCGCGCCGGTCAATGGCCCGCAGGCGTCAGCGTCGATCGGGGCGGCTTGCGTCCAGGTCGCGGCGCTTTCGGCGATGCGCAGATGCGGGGCACCGAGGCTTTGCCCGATCAGCGCCTGCAGCCGGCCGAGCGCGGCGCCGACGGGGGCGCCGCCCGCGATCAGCGCCGAAAACGCGTCGCCTACGCCATGGGGCACGGTCGTGCCGCCCGCGATCAGCTCCGTCCGATGGAGCGCCGTTCCCTCCGGCGCATCGGCGAGGATCCCGGTCTGGCTGCCGCCAATGGGCGGGGATGTCACGAGGATCTTGGCGCGCGGCGCGCGAGTGCGCAGAACCTCCGCGGCTTCCCGCGCGGCCTCCAACGTCTCGACCGGTCGGGCGGCAAGCCACGCCAGCTCGAAGGCGTTGGGCGTCAGCACGTCTGCCAGGGGAAGCAGCCGGTCTCGCGTGGCGCGCGCGGCCTCCTCCGCGATATAGAGCCCCTTGGGTGCGTCGCCGAGCACGGGATCGACGATGACGCGCGGCGCAGGGGAGGCGGCGCGCAAACGCTCGATCAGGCCAGCTGCGAAGTCGACCTGGGCGGCGCTGGGCAGGTAGCCCGTGAGCACCGCATCGACCCGATCGAGCCAGCCGTTCCGCGCCATCGCATCCGCCATGTCGCGGAGTGCGCCGACATCCACCGTCCGGCCGGCCACATGCGGCCAGCCCGGGTGATTGGACAGCTGCACCGTGGGCAGTTGCGTCACGGAATGGCCGAGCGCCTGAAGCACCGGCGTGGCCGCCGACAGCCCCACATGGCCGTGCGCGACCCAGCTCGACACTGCAACGACATGCGCCATGGACGGACCTTCGGTGGCTGACCGCCGCAGCCTATGCGCGCGCCGTCCCGGCTCCAAGGGGTGATCGTGGCACCTGCGCGCGAAACGGGCTCAGCCCTCGCGGAAGGCGCGCCGAAAATAGCCGGCGAGCGGGTCGGTGAAATAGGTCAGTGGCGTCCTCGCCCCGGTTTCGAGATATGTTTCGACCGGCATGCCGGAGATAAGAACGTCTTCCCCCAGCGCGCGGAGCTCTGCGGCGTCTGGCGCCACGATGGCTTCGTAGTAGGGCAGGCCGGTGGCCTCGTCGGCGCTGGCGACGGCCGAGACCCGGACGATCCGGCCGGCGATGTCCGGTGTGCTCTGCCGACCGAAGGCCGGGAAGACGAGCGTCGCCAGCTGGCCGACGAAGACCTGGTCGATGTCGAGCGGATCGATGCGCACCGCCACCTCGAAGGGCTGATCGGCTGGCAGGATGTGGAGGATGGGCGCCGCGGGTCGGATGACCGCCCGCCTCGCGAAGACGGTAGATCCGAAGACGGTCCCGGCCACGGGCGCGCGGATGTCCAGCCGTTCGACCAGTTCGAGCAGGCCGTTGCGGCGCTCTATCAGTTCGATCTCGGCGAATTCGAGGCCGCGCAGCTGCGCGACCGCCTGTTCCTGCCGCGCGGCGGCCAGCCGGACGATCTCGACCTCGATCTGCGAAACGCTGGCGCGCGCCTCGGCGATGGTCGAGGTGAGCCGCGCGATCTCGCCCATCAGGCGCGCCTCTTCCCGGTAGAGCGCGTTGAGGCGGGATGCCGGGACCAGCCCGTTCCGGCGCAGCGTGGTCAGGTCGTGTGCCTCGCCGCGCACCAGTACCAGCTGTTGGTGGAGCGCGTCGATCTGCGCGGTCGCGCCCTCTGCCGCAAGCCCGATCTGGCGCGCCCTTTCGGTCAGGGCCCGGGTCTCCTCGGCGAGCGAAGCCGCGCGCGCCGCGAACAGGGCGCGTTCCTCCGCCAGTTGGCGGTCGAACTCCGGGCCATCGACCGAGACGAGGTCGGGCGGGTCTGGGTATGTCACGGCCACGGCGCGGTTGCGTTCGGCATCGAGGCGCCCGCGGCGGGCGAAGATGCGGGCAAGCTGACGCTCCACCATGGCAAGCTCGGTTCGCAGGAAGGTGCCGTCGAGCCGCAGGAGCGCATCACCGGCCGCGACCACGTCGCCGTCGCGCACGAGGATCTCGCCCACCACGCCGCCATCGGGGTGCTGCACGACCTGTCTTTCGTTCTCGATCCGCACGACGCCGGGCGACACGACGGCGCCCGCGATTTCTGTGGCCACCGACCACGTCCCGACACCGGCCAGCAGCGCCACGAGCGCAGCAAGGCCGACAAGTGCGGGAACCCGGATGCTGAGCTCGGGCGCGGTCATGCGCGCTTCTCGCCTATCGGCCCCGCGACCTCCGCCGCGTTGTGCAGTGTCAGTTTCAGAACCTCGTCCCTCGGTCCGCAGGTCCTCACGCGGCCGTCCTCCAGCACGAGAATGTCGTCGCAGGTTGAAATGGCCGTCGGGCGGTGGGTCATCAGAAGTACCGCCTTGCCGGCCCTCTTCATCTCCAGCACGGCGGCGTTCAGGGCCTCCGACCCTTCCGCGTCGAGGGCGGAGTTAGGCTCGTCGAGGATCAGGATCTGCGGGTCGCCGTAAAGCGCGCGGGCCAGCGCCACGCGCTGCAGTTGCCCGCCCGATAGCTGGTGCGCGCGGCCGCCGATCGGCGTGGCGTAGCCGTTGGGCAGCTTCAGGATGACATCATGCACCCCGGCCCTTTTCGCGGCCTCGACGACACGGGCCGGATCGCCCTTCCGGTTCATGCGCGCGATGTTCTCGGCGACGGTTCCGGGGAGCATCCGGATGGTTTGCGGCAGGTAGCCGATGTGGCGTCCGATGGTATGCGGGCTGAACTGGTCGATGGGCGCACCATCGAGACGCACCTCGCCCGCCGCGTGGCGCGATAGACCGATCACGGCGCGCGCGAGGGAGGATTTGCCCGCGCCCGATTTGCCGATCACGCCCAGGACCCGGCCCGGGCCGATCTCGAACGATATGCCCGACAGGACGGGTCTCTGCCGGTCGGGGGCGATGACGGCCAGCCCTGCCACTGTCAGGCGCGCCGCCGGCCGGGGCAGCGGCAGGGGCGGCGGTGCTGCGGGCATCGCCCCGGTCAGCCGCTTCAGATCGCGCCGGGCGGTCCATGCGCGCTGCGCCACGGGCCACTGGGACACGCCGACCTCGACCGGCACAAGCGCGCGGCCCAGCATGACGGAGGCCGCGATCATCGCCCCGGCCGTCACGTCGCCTTTCAGGACGACCCATGCGCCGACCGCCAACATTGCCGATTGCAGGAACAGCCGGAAGGCGCGGGTGAAGGCGCCAAAGGCCCCGGTCCAGTCGGTCGCGCGCGTCAGCCGGGCCATGGCCGCGTCCTGCAGGGCGAGCCATCGGTCGGTCACGGCCGCTGTCATGCCCTGCGCACGGATGAAGTCGCCTGCATCCTCGGCCTGCCGCGCGAAAGCTTGCGCCTCGGCCTGCAGCGCGGCGCCGTCGCGCATCCGGCGTGCGGTCAGCATCTGGTTGAGGATAGCGGCGCTCACCAAAACCGCGCCGCCTGCCACACCGACCCAACCCAGAAGCGGGTGAAAGAGGAAGATCGCAGCGAGGAAAACCGGGGTCCATGGCGCATCCATCAGCGCAAGGCACAACGGCGAGGCGTAGAAGCCACGGATCGCCTCGATATCCGCAAGACTGCCGCCGCGGGGCCCTGACCCGAGCGCCGCGCGGTCCAGCACCCTCTCGAAGATGTCCCTGTTCAGCCCTGCCTGCACCCGTGCGCCCGCGCGCGACATGACCCGGGCGCGCGCGAAATCGAGAAGCCAGTAGAGAAGGTAGAGCCCCGAAACCAGCATGGTGAGCGCCAGCAATGTCTCCTCCGAGCGCGACGACAGCACCCGGTCGTAGATCTGCAACATGAAAAGCGGACCGGTCAGCATCAGAAGATTGGTAAAGACGCTGAAACACGCGGCGAGGGCGACGGGGCGTCGGTGGGCGAGCCGGTTCTCGGTCATGCGATGGGTCTGTTCCGCTCGGTGGGCGACCGCGATCCGCACATGGGTGGCGGCTCACGGATCGATCGCGGTCCTGAATGGGCCAAACTGGTTAGCGTTTGGTAAGCGAAGTTGGGGGAAACGATCCCCATCGTTCGATCAAAACACCATTCATCACCGGCGCGTTCGCGTCATCCATCGTGATCGGCACGCGTTGGGGGTCGCTTGGGAAAGAATGACCCTCACGACGGAAAAAGACCGGGCCCGTCGTTGGAACGGACCCGGCCGGGACGTTTCGGTGCTGCTGTTGGTTACGAACCGAGCGCGCCTTCGATCGCCGTTTGCACGGCCGTCGCATCTTCGGAAGTCATTGCGAGGTAAATCTCGGCCGTTTCTTCCTGGCTCAGCGCGTCGATCTGCTCCTGCGAGTAGCCCATGCTGGTCAACCGGCTGGCCACTACCTGGTCCATATTGGACCGGGTCTCGGCCATCACCTCGGTCGCGTCGGCCATTTCGCCCATGGGCGAAAGGTTCATGACCTCAAGCTGTTGGTCCAGATCGTTGGTATCGCCCGTCGTCGCCGCGAGGTAGATCTGAGCCACCTCGTTGTTCGACATGTACTCGATGGCGGATGGCTCATAGCCGTTGGCCTCCAGGACATCGCGCACCGCGTCGTCGATCATCGTGGTGCGTTCGAAATCGGCAGGCATCATGTCGGCATCGGTCAGGTTCATGCTGCTGAGCAGGATACGGACATCTTCGGCGTCTTCGCTGGTGGCCACGAGGTAGATCTCGGCAACCTGCGAATTGCTCAGACGATCCATCTCGGAGACGTCGTATCCGTAACTCTCAAGCACGCCGCGCACAGTCTCGCGTGCGTCCGTTTGTGCAAATGCCGCGACCGGAATGGTCAGAGATAGCGCCGTCGTGGCGGCGAGAAGCGTTCGGAAGATCATGCTGATATCCTTTCTTTTGCGTTACCTTGCGCCGCCTTCGCGGGCTTCGCGGCTCCGGGCGGCTCGGGACGTCTACGCACAAGGTCCGCAAGTGTTCCCGCCGAATTCGCCCGCTTCAGTCACGCCTGGCTGAGGATGGCCAGCGTCAGCGCTCATCTGCCCCGCGCAGATCGGACCGGATCGCACTGAGACGCCTTGTCCACGCGGAACCGAACGGCGGCCCCCGGCGTTCCACCCCGGATATTACCCTCAGCAAGGAGTGCCCGAAGATGATCCGGACCGCCGTCTTTCCCGTCGCTGGCCGTGGCTCGCGCATGCAACCGGCAACCAATGCCGTCGCGAAGGAGTTGCTGCCGGTTTACGACACGCCGCTGCTGCAGTTCGCCATCGACGAGGCGCGCGACGCCGGGATCGAACGGTTCGTTTTCGTCACCAGTGACGACAAGCCCGGGGTCGAGGCCTATGTCCGGTCCCAGCATGGCGATCTCGACAGTCTCTTCCTGGCCCAGGAGGCGCCGCTTGGCTTGGGTCACGCGGTCCTCACGGCCAATGGCGCGGTGGAAAACGAAGCCTTCGCCGTGATCCTGCCCGATGATGTGATCTTCGCCTCGCCGCCGGCCCTGGCGCAGATGTGCCGGGCCTATGACACAGGTTTTGCCCATCACATGATCGCGGCGATGGAGGTGGGCCCCGAAGAGACGGGCGCCTACGGTATCTTCGACGCCGATCCGCCGGCGACGGGTCGCCAGGTGACGGTGCGCGGACTGGTGGAGAAACCCGAACCAAGGCAGGCGCCTTCCACGCTGGCGGCGGTTGGTCGCTACATCCTCGCGCCCAGCATCTTCGAGACGCTGCTGACAACCGGCAAGGGACGGGGCGGAGAGATCCAGCTGACCGACGCCATCGCGCGGGATGCGCGGCGGATGCCTGTGGCAGCCTTCCGTTTCGAGGGCGTGCGCTACGATTGCGGGCGACCAGAGGGGTTGCTCGAAGCCGCGACGGCTATCCGGGACGCCCGCGAGATGATGGAGGCCGGTGCCGTGGCCTGAGCCCGAGCACCGGCCCCGAGCACCGGGCTTGTGCGGCGTCCGCTGGCTGGAACTGTCAGAGGTGGGCAAAGTCCATCGACGCCGGTCTCTCTCTTTTTGCCGCGCCGTTTGCTCCCTGGACGAGTGCCTCGGCTAGAACACCAGGCCCAGCAGAATCCAGATGACGCCGATAGCCACGATGATCACGAGGGCGCGACGCCAGTTGTCCCGGCTGCCGCGCACGCGTTCGGGGCTGCGTGTCGGCGTGTCGGCCGCGCCTGCATCGCCGGGGCCTGCGCGCACGTCGCGCTTTTCGGTTCCGGCGACGTTCACTGCATGCGTCTTGGCCGGCTCCGCGCGGGGGGATGGCGGCTCGGCTCCGGGCTTTTTGCCGGGTGTGCCGCTTTCGCTGTCGGTCTCCTGCGGGGCGGCGGCCGGCTCTTCGATCCGGCGGGCGCGGTTTTCCTGCACCAGCTGATCGCGCGTCTTGGGCGCGGTCGCGGGGGCCTCTCCGACATCGGGGGCCCACTTGGCGTCCTTCCTGGTCATCTCATCCTCCGGCTCGGTTATCCTGAAGGATCAATGCGCAACGGGTGCCAATGTTCCCGCGCGACGCGCGCGGGGCGGAACCCGTTGCCCGGTCGGCGCGTTTTGCCGCTTTGGCCTCATCGACATCGAAAGGATCGCCATGACGTCCGTGACCCGTCCGACCCGCCACCGTTCCGGCAAACCTTCCCTCGGCGTAGCCCTAGCCGTGATGCTGGCCGTGGGCCTGCCCGCCGCACCCGCGCCGGCGCAGGACGCCGGTTTCGAAACGCCGCAGGATTTCTCGCTGATGGTGGCCGAGCGGCTACCTTCGGTCGTCGGCATCCTGTCCACCGGACCGACCCCCGAGGGCCCGCCCGCGACCATACCTCAGCTGCCGCCCGAGTTGCGCGAGTTTTTCGGTCAGCCGGGGCCTCAGATGCGCCCGCCCGGCCCCATGCGCAGCCAGGGCTCGGGCTTCATCATCTCCGGGGACGGGCTCGTGGTGACCAACAACCATGTCATTGAAGGCGCCCAGCGGATCGAGGTCGTGCTGAACGACGAACGCCGCTTCGACGCCACGCTGGTCGGCACCGACCCGGCCACAGATATCGCCCTGCTCAGGATCGAAGGCGTCGAGGACCTGCACGCCGTATCATGGGGGTCGTCCGACGATTTGACCATCGGGGAATGGGTGGTGGCCATCGGCAATCCCTTCGGCCTCGGCGGCACCGTGACGGCCGGGATCGTCTCGGCCCGGTCGCGCGACATCGATGCGGGTCCCTATGACGATTTCATCCAGACCGACGCCGCGATCAACCGGGGCAATTCTGGCGGGCCGCTCTTCGATGCCACGGGCGACGTGGTGGGCGTGAACACGGCGATTTTCTCGCCCACCGGCGGCAATGTGGGGATCGGGTTCGCCGTGCCCTCCTCGGTCGCCGAGAGGGTGGTGACCGATCTGCGCGAAGACGGCCGGGTCGAGCGCGGCTGGCTCGGCGTGCAGGTGCAGGCACTCGACGAGACGTTGGCTGGCGCGCTGGGTCTCGAGGACGCGCGCGGCGTGCTGATCGCCGACGTGGTAGAGGACAGCCCCGCCGCCCGTGCCGGGCTGGAGCCGGGGGACGTGATCCTCGAGGTCTCGGGTTCGGAGGTGAACACACCGCGCGATCTGACATTCGCCATCGCGGACCTGCCCGTGGGCGACGAGGTCGACATCTCCTACATGCGCGCCGATGAGGCCAACGAGGTGCAGGTGACCATCGGGCTGAGGTCCGCCGCGATCATCGCCGAGGACATTCCGCCGGCCACCGCGATCCCCGATGAGGACGCGGGCCCGCGCATGGGTGTCTCGGTCACGCCGCTCTCGGGCGATCTGCGCGAGCGGGCGGGCATCCCCAACGATGTGCGCGGCCTTCTGGTGCAGCAAGTGGCGCCGGCCAGCGCGGCGCAGGCGGCGGGCGTGCGCCCGGGCGATGTTCTGGTGTCGGCCGAGGGGGCGCAACTGGGTCGTGTCCAGACGCTGCGCGACGCGATCGAGGCGGTGTCAGAGGAGGACGGGTTGCTCCTCGTCCGCATCTTCCGGAACGGGACCTACGGATTTATCACTGTCGATCTGTCCGAGCCGCCGGCAGAGAACTGACCGGGCCGAGCCTGTCGGCACATGCAAAAGGGCCGCCCCTTCGCCAGGGGCGGCCCCATTTTCGTTTCGGCCAGTGCGCGCGTTACGCGGCCTCGGCATTCGCGCCGATGAACCAGGCGTCCTTGTCCACCGCGCGGCTCATCTCCGTAAAGAGATCGGCGGTGTCCACGTCTCCCGCTTCCTCGGCCACATCGGCGGCCTCGCGGACGGCGGAGCCCAGTTCCATGAAGCGCTCCTTCAGATGCAGGATATGCTCCTCGAGGCTTGACAAGTCCGCCGGATAGGCGTCGAGCGTGGATTTCTCGGCCACGATCTCGACCGTGCCGGTGGCATGTCCGCCGAGGATAACGGCGCGTTCGGCCATAGTGTCGGCGCTCCCGCGCAGGCGGTCGGCCACATCGTCGAGCATCTCGTGCACGCCGATAAAGCCCTTGCCCTTGATGTTCCAATGCGCCTGCTTGACGGCCAGCGTCAGGTTGATCGTGTTGACGAGGTTGGCATTCAGCAGATCGACGACCTGCGCGCGCGTGTCCTGATTGAGACCTGCGGCGAAATGGGTTGGCATGAATATCTCCGTATTTCGGTTTTCGATACGTGTGGACAACACGAAGTGGATGGCAGGGTTCCAAATGGCGTCGGGGGGGTCAGTCTTCCTCGAACGAGCTGACAAGCGCGTCGATCCCGTCCCGAGCCGTGACGATCAGCAGGCCGTCGCCGGTCTCGAGGGTGAAGTCATCCTCGGCCAGATGTTCGTCGCTCTCGCGGATGACGGCCACCACGCGGGCCTCTTCGGGCAGGTCGAGTTCGCCCAGCGCCGAGCCGGAGAGCCGGTCAGGCACCTCCACCCGCTTGAGCGCCAACTGGTTGCTCAGTGCGCTCTCGTGGGCCAATTCGGTGCGATCCTCAAGCGCGTCGGCCAGTTCCTGCGCGACGGTGGCATGGGG
>Ga0209947_1000410_pt1 | contig 26774 bp, 23 predicted proteins | sample SalPonR2_B_D2_MG_FD_185706 | JGI IMG/M metagenome (GOLD analysis project Ga0209947, IMG submission 185706) | Salt pond soil microbial communities from South San Francisco under conditions of wetland restoration - Salt Pond MetaG R2_B_D2_MG... ...
CGATTGTCACGGATCTTAAGATCGTTGGCATTGGCGTTGAGCCCGATGCTGGCGCGTTCCGTCACCAGAAGCGGGCTCTCGTTCGACAGAAACTGGCAGCGGTCGATCATCATGCCCTGATCGCCCTCGCCATGGCTGGTGATGCCGCGATCCTTGGGGCGGGTGATGAAGCAATCGCGAAAATGATTGGCCGAACCCGAAGGTGGCAGCAGCACGGCGCTGCAATCGCCCGCACACTGGAAATCCACCTCCGAGAACACCATTCGCGACACGTCCTGAAAGCCGCTGAAATCGAGCATGTATTTGAACCGGCGGAAGGTGAACACCTGCGTGCCTGAGGCATCGAACAGCGGCTGGCTAAGTGTTACCCGACCGGCGGCGATGTTACGCGAGGTGACATAGACCTCGCGGCCCACACCATTGCCCTCGACCAGAGATCCGATTGCGATATTCGCAACATCAACGACGTTCGACAGGCGCTTGTTGTTGGCCTCAGGGTCATAGCTGGCCTGCGAGGTGACGATATCGGTGTCCCAGGCTGGGGTCGGAAAGACCGAGAACTGCCCGTTCTGGATCACGTGCCGCTGGTTATAGGTGCTGCGATTACCCACGGCTGCGGCCATTTCGATGGGCGCGCGCAGCGCGATCTTGCGCCCCGCAAGGTCGAGCGTGACATGCCCGGCGTTGTTCAAAAGCGCCTGATAGGCCTTCTTGAAGGCCTGTTCACTGTCACCGAAGGCATCGATGTAGGCAGGCAGATCGTAGTTCTTTGTCAACGACAGGATCGCAGCATCGGGCATCACGACCGTCCCCTCAAAGCGGATGCGACTCTGGATCGTGGTGCTTTGACCGAGTAAATACGTGCCCGCTGGCACGATGATTTCGCGCCCGCCCGCCGCTGTGTCGGCGGCCTCAAAGGCGCCGTGGTCGTCCGTCACCCCGTCGCCGATGGCCCCATAGTCGCGCACATCCACGGTTGCGATCACGTCACGGAGGAAAAAACGGCTGACATCCTCGATCTCGAGATCGTCGATCCGCACGACACCGCCCGACGGCCCGGTCAGGTCAATCCCGAAATGGCCGAACACAGCCTGCGGCCCCCAGACCATGTCGATGCCGGCGCGCTGTCCCGTACCAACAATGGCACGCACTTCGACCACTTCGCCATAGGTGGTCAGCGTCACCAACGGTGCCTCGACCGTTACACCGGCAAGCGCACTCCCACCCGCATCCCCGGCGAAACCCGCGATTCGTACGTTTGGTAGATTACCTGCGATCGCCTTGACCCGCGCGCGCACCTGAAGATAGCAACCGGGCAGGATCGGCGTCTCCCCCATGAAGCGCAGGCGCTGCACTGCCTCGACTTTCTGCACCTCCAACGCGCCGCCGAAATCCTGGTCTGCCGGGACAAAGGCCGCATTGGGGGCATTTTCGTAAGTGTCCGATCCAGGCCGCCCGTCGCCGCTCGACCACTGATCCAGCCCTGCCGCAAAGGTCCGGGGCATGAAATCGATGCCTTGGGTAATTGCCTTGTTCATGGATATCCCTTTCTCTCTCCCGCGCTGCGCGTGATGGGAAGAGGGGATAGCCACCAGGCGTTAACCGGATGTCAGGCCACCGTCACGGTGCCACGGATCGGCTCAGACCGCGACTTCGGGGGCCGCGCGCACCTGCACGCCGTTGATCTTCCAGCCCTTCTCAAGCTCGATCATCTCGTAATCGACGATCCACGACTTGCCCGCCGGGCCGCGCAGCAGCACGCTCTGCCACAATTTTCCAGCGATCACTTCGGCGTCGAGAAAAGTCACATCCGACGGGCGCCAAACCATCGGATACCCCTCCCGCACCATCGAGCCGAATGTCTCGGGCGTGCCGAACTTGCGCTGAATGAACGGGCTGGCAAAACTGTAGGCGCGATCCACATCCTCGGCCAGAAACGCGTCGATCTGGGATGAAATCACCGCGCGCAGCGCCGCCTCGTCGGCCCTTGCACCGCCGCTCAGTCCGAAGACAAAGATCAGGGATAAGATGAAATATCGCATTTGGACACCTCCATACCGAGGCGAAATAGGCCGCCGCCCTAGCGTTGCAAGCTTTCCAGATAGGCGACCAGATCGGCCATCGGCGGGCTGACGCGCACAGTCTCGCCCCGCTCTGTGCGCAAGGCCACGCTACGCGGCTCGAAGAAATTGCCATAGATCGGCATCTCGCTGCCATGCGCTACGATCGGATCGCGCCCGTCGATTCGCTGCACCACCCGCGCCAGCGGAAAATGCCCGCCATTGACGCGCTGCAATGCGGTCAGATTGGTCGGATCAATCGTCAGCACCATCTTCATCGGGCCATTGCCTTGGGCGGCCGGACCATGACAGGCGGCGCAGTAACGGTCATAGACCGCCTTGCCACCCCGCACATCCTGCGCGTGCGCAGCGCTTGCCAGAATCGCGAGGGCCAATGGCAAAACAATGGCTTTCATTGCGGTCTCCTTGCACCCTGTCGCCAGTCTCTCCCGCAAACGTGCCGCCCGCCATGATCAAAGTCAAACATCACTCCAGCCGTCGCAGAAGCCGTTTGCAAATGGCTTCAAAAGCGGCTCGCAAGCCGCCTTCCATGCGCTTTTCAAAGCGCGTGACAAGGCCTTTCGCCCTCACCCCGCGAGGTCGAGTACCTTTTGCCAGACTGCATCGGCCACATCGACCGGATCGGCGGGACGCTTTCCCTGCCCCGGTAGACGCGCCCCCTCGTCTTGCGTGGCCGCCTCGGCCACCTGGGCCAGTCGCTCGAAAAATGCGCCCGAGACCTCCGGATCCATCAGCAGGTAATATTGCCCCAGATCATGCGGCGGTCCTTCAGGGGCCTTGAGCGGCTTGACGTCCCGGCTCACCACCCCGCCCGCCATCCCAGCCGCCAGCAGTTCCGCCATCAGGCCGAACCCCCAGCCCTTTGGTCCGCCGATGCTGACCAAAGAGCCGCCAAGCGCGGCCTCTGGATCGGTGGTGGGCTGACCTGAAGCATCCACCGCCCAGCCTTCGGGAATACGCTCGCCTGCGGCCTTGGCCATGGTGATCTTGCCCAGTGCCACCACCGTCGTCGATTGATCGAACTGCATGGCGATACCGCCCTGTCCGTCCGGCACCGAAAAGGCAATCGGATTGGTGCCGATGACCCGCGTCTTACCACCCGGGGCCGCCACGATGGGAGAGGCATTGGTCATCCCCAGCCCGATCAGCCCCCGCTCCGCGATCTGCCCTGTAAAATACCCAAGCGACGTGCAGGTATGCGCGTGTCCCACCGCGAGGCTTGCCACACCGCAGCTGCGCGCCGCCTCAGCTGCGCGATCGATGCCGCGCGCAAAAGCCGACTGCGCAAAGCCGAACTTGGCATCAACCGCCACGGCGCCCGGGCGCGGCTGCGTAACCTCGGGCTCCACATCGCCTTTGACGCGCCCAGTCTGCAATTGCTGGCAATAGCTTTCAAGATAGTAGAGCCCGCAAATCCGGTTGCCGATGCTTTCCGCCGAACGCACGGCACGCGCGACCTCCTCGGCGATCCACGGCTCGGCACCATGCCGGATCAACGCCGCGCGGGTCCTTGCTTTGATCTCGTTCAGGGAAATGTGCATCATGCCGCCTCCGCTCTTGTCAGGGACAAGCTATGGTCGGAGCCCTGCCCCAGGTCAATTCAGACCTTCTGAACCTGTCTTCAGCGACGGCGAAGCGGCAAGGCTCAGTTCGCCACGATCCGTCCCTGATCCAGCTTGACGATCCGGTCCATCCGCGCTGCCAGATCGAGGTTATGCGTTGCAATTAGCGCCGCCAGGCCGGTACCACGCACCAGCCCCGTCAGCGCCCCGAACACCTGATCCGAGGTGCCGGGATCAAGATTGCCGGTCGGCTCATCGGCCAGCAGAACGCGCGGGCTGTTCGCGAGCGCGCGGCAGAACGCCACGCGCTGCTGCTCGCCACCCGACATCGCTGAGGGGCGATGCCCCGCACGCGCACCAACGCCGACCTGCTCCAGCAGTTCTTGCGCACGCGCCTGCGCGGTCTTGCGCGCCATGCCGTTTGCCAGTTGCGGCAGAACGATATTCTCCAGCGCGCTGAACTCGGGCAGCAGATGGTGGAACTGATAGACGAACCCCACCTCCTGCCGCCGCATCGCCGTGCGCCGTCGGTCACTCAGCCCGGTCATATCCTCGCCGCCGATCTCGACCCAACCCGTGTCGGCCACGTCGAGCAGCCCCGCGATATGCAAGAGTGTCGACTTTCCCGCCCCTGAGGGCGCCACAAGCGCCACCATCTCGCCCTTGGCCAGCGTCAGGTCAGCCCCTGCAAGCACCTGCACCTCGCCGGTCTGCCCCTTGTTATACGTCTTCTCGATGCCCGAGAGCCGCAGCATCGCCTCACTCATAGCGCAGCGCCTCCACCGGGTTCATCCGCGCCGCTCGCCGCGCCGGAAAGATCGTGACCACAAAGGACAGCCCCAGCGACAGCACCACCGCCGAGAACACATCGCTCGCCTTCAACTGCGCCGGCAAATGATAGATCCCGCGTATCGACGGGTCCCAGACCTGCCCGCCCATCATCACGTTCACGAAGGAAAAGATCGGGTCGATATATATCGCGAAGAGACAGCCAAGGATCACCCCCGCCGCCGTCCCGATCAGCCCGGTAAACGCCCCGCAGATAAAGAAGATGCGCAGCACCGAGCCTTCGCTCAGCCCCATGGTGCGCAAGATGCCGATATCCCGCCCCTTGTTCTTGACCAGCATGATCAGCCCGGAAGTGATGTTCATCGCCGCGATCAGCACGAGGATAGAAAGGATCACGAACATCACGTTATCTTCCACCTCCAGCGCGCGCAGGAACGAGCCGCTCGAATCCTGCCATGTCCAGATTTGCGCGCGCTCACCCGCTGCACGCAACAGCGGCAGGGTCATGTCGTCGATGTTTTCCGGGGCCTCGACCATGACCTCCAGCTCATCCGCACGCCCGTCGCGGTTGAAGAAGGATTGCGCCTCGGCAAAGGGCAGGTAGACGCGCACCCGGTCAATGTCATAGCGCCCGGCGGTGAAGATATAGACCACCTCATAGGCATTGATGCGCGGGCTTGTGCCGAGCGGCGTCTTGACCCCGTTGGGCGAAATCAGCTTGATCCGCTCGCCCACCGTCACGCCCAGTTCCTGCGCCACACCCGAGCCGATGGCGATGCCTTTGCCAAACCGTGCGATATCGCCGCGCGAGGTTTCGGGATCAGCCACGCGCGGAATTGTGCGTAGATCCTCCGGCGCGATGCCAAATACCTGAACCCCCGCGTTGCGGTCACGGGCACTGGCCATCACCTGACCCTTGACCAGCGGTGCCACGCGGGTCACGCCCGGCAACTCGCGCACCCGGTCGGCCATCGCCTGATAATTCTCGATGGTACGGTCGATACGGCCGGTCTGCGCATCGACCGTGCCCGCATTGTAGATCGTCACATGCGCATTCGCGCCGAGAATCGTATCGACGAATTCCGCCCGAAAGCCAGAGCGCACGGAAAGCGTCGCAATCAGCGCGAACACCGCCAGCGTGATACCGATCAGGCTGATCCATGTCATCACGCTCACGCCTCCCTCGGCGCGCTTGGCGCGCAGATAGCGCCAAGCAATCATCCACTCGAAAGCGGCAAAGGGGGCGGTCGATCTGGCCATTGCGGCTCCTTGGGTCACGTCGCGCGGACAGTGGTGTGTTCCGCCCAGAGCGTCAAGGTCGAGCGGCGCATCTGCGCGCTCGCATCACATGGCCTCACATTCAGCCGAGATGCTCTGGTGCAGGCCTGCGTCGACACCATCTTGTTTTGGCAACCACACGAAAGGCACCGCTATGCAACGCCCGCAATACCAGCATCGTCCTCCGCAGCCCCCCTCCTATCGCCGCCCTCTTCCGTGGCGGTTCGATGACTGGGCGGCCATTTGACGCGACCGCAAGGACACAGTTCGCATCGCGTGACGACGCTCACCCGCATTTGATTTTTGCGCCCTTGCGTCGCATCGGTATAAATACAACATCTCTTTCAGGAGGTTTGTTAATGATCCATCGCCGCCATTTTCTTGCAACGGGCCTTGCCGCCATTGCACCCGCACTTTTGCCGGGCCTTGCCCGGTCCTTTGAGCTTGATCCAAAATTCGCGCCCCAAGAGGTTACGTTCGACCCGAAATACCAGCCCGGCCAGCTGATCGTATTGCCGCGCGCACATTTTCTGTATCTCGTCACCGAGCCGGGCCGCGCCCGCCGCTACGGCGTCGGAGTGGGTCGTGCGGGACTGGAATTCACCGGCACCGCCACCATCGACGTCAAGAAGAAATGGCCCACGTGGCGCCCGACAAATGAGATGATCGAACGCGAGCCGCGAACCTATGGCCGCTTCAAGGACAACGACTACGTCCAACCCGGCGGCCCAGAGAACCCGCTCGGCTCTCGCGCGCTCTACCTATTTCAGAACGGGCGGGATACCTATTACCGAATCCACGGCACAACGCAGCCCTCCTCGATCGGGCGCTCGGTCTCGAACGGCTGCATCCGCATGATCAACGACCATGTGCAGGATCTGTATGAACGTGTGCCTGTCGGAACCGTGGTCACCGTGCTCTAGGACAGCGGATAACACCACCGGACCGGGGCGCTCGACGTCCCCTCGCGATCATACTTGATTTTCGAGAGTCACAATCCCATACTCTATTTCGCGACGTTACCACTATCGACCATCTGCTCCTTCTACGGCTCAGTCACTCGATCTTGCACGACAGAGCCGGGCTGCCGCAGTCCCGCGGGCAGCAAAAAAACTGAAGGAGATCAGAACGATGGCTTCTGGCACCGTAAAATGGTTCAATTCCACCAAAGGCTACGGCTTCATCGCGCCCGATGGCGGGGGCAAGGATGTTTTCGTCCATATTTCCGCTGTTGAGCGCGCCGGTCTGACCGGGCTGGCCGATGACCAGAAAGTGAATTTCGACATCGAAGCCGGCCGTGACGGTCGTGAATCTGCGGCGAACATCACCCTCGCCTAAGGCGTTGAACGTGTTGACGGAATCGGGCCCCGCGCGGGCCCTTTTTCATTGCGTGGAGGCGATCAGATCGGCCAAATGCGGCCCCAACGCCTCGACGATCCGCCGTACCCCTTCTGCATTTGGATGGATCCCATCAGGCTGAAAATAGCGCTGCAACGCCGCAGGGGCACCCTCACCCAGTCCAGCAAAGAACTCCGGTGCCAGATTCGCGTCATAAGCCTCTGACAAATCAGGATAAATCGCGTCGAAATCGGCCTTATAGGCAGCCCCATAGTTGCCTGGTGCCTTCATCGGCACCAGTAACACCTCCACTCCCCTTGCCTCTGCCACCTCTAGAATTGTCTCTATATTTCGGCGACTTACCGTGGGATCAATGCCACGCAAAAGGTCATTGCCGCCAAGCGTCACGATCATCGCGTCAACCTCGGGCGTCAGGCTCCACTCCACCCGCGCGGCGCCGCCCGCCGTGGTATCACCGGAGACCCCAGCGTTGATCAGCTCCGCTTCAACCCCCTGATCTTGCAGCCAATTCCGCATCTGCGCGACAAAACCGTCTTCCTCAGGCAACCCGTAGCCCTGGGTCAGGCTGTCACCCAATGCCAAAACCGTGACCGGTTCAGCCGCGCTTGCCGGGCTGACAAGCGCGCCCATCACGGCTAAGACCTTGCCCATGCCTCGCAGGGCCCCATATGTCAAAAAACCCTTTTCAATCAGGCGCAAACGCATGAACTCTCCTCTTCTGTCCCTCTCCGATGCCTCGCTTGCACTGGAGGGGAATGCCGGTCTCGTCCGGATACTCCACGGGATCACGCTGGATGTCCACCGGGGCGAGAGCGTCGGGTTGGTCGGCCCGTCCGGCTCCGGCAAGTCTTCGCTGCTGATGCTGATGGGCGGGCTGGAACGCGCCACCGGCGGCACCGTCCGCGCGCTTGATCACGATCTCGGCGCGCAGACCGAGGATCAGCTGGCCCGCCTGCGCCGTGACAATTTCGGTGTTGTCTTTCAATCCTTTCACCTCATCCCCACGATGACCGCGCTGGAGAATGTCGCGACACCGCTGGAACTTGCGGGCGCGCCCGATGCCGATGCACGCGCGCTTGAGGAACTCACCGGAGTCGGGCTCGCGGACCGTGCCGGTCATTACCCATCGCAGCTTTCGGGCGGGGAACAGCAGCGCGTGGCGCTTGCCCGCGCCGCCGCGCCGCGCCCGGCGATCATCCTTGCCGATGAGCCCACCGGCAACCTCGACAGCAGCACCGGCGAGACGATAATAGAGTTGCTGTTCGGGTTGCGCGACCGCCACGGTGCGACGCTGGTTCTGGTGACCCACGATTCGGATCTCGCCACGCGCTGCGACCGCGTCATCAGCCTGCGCGACGGCCGCATCGAGGCCGCCGCATGAGTGTGAGAACAGCGGCGAAATTCGCCCGGCGCGAACTGCGCGGCGGCCTGCGCGGGTTTCGCATCTTCCTCGCCTGCGTGATTCTCGGCGTGGCCGCCATCGCCGCCGTTGGCACCCTGCGCGAGAGCGTGCGCGCCGGGCTTGCCGATCAGGGCGCGGCGCTTCTCGGGGGAGACGCGGAACTGGAACTAACCTACCGTTTTGCCACGTCAGACGAACGCACGTGGATGGAGGATGTGGCGCTCGATGTCTCGGAAATCGCCGATTTCCGCTCCATGGCGCTCGGGCCGGACGGCACGCGCGAGCTTACGCAGGTCAAGGCCGTCGATAGCGGCTACCCCCTTGTCGGAAAGGTGGAAATATCCCCCGACATGCCGCTGGGCATGGCGCTTGCCGGGGCGGAGGGCCTGCCCGGCGCGGTGATGCAGCCGCTCTTGATCTCCCGCCTCGGCCTCGACATCGGCGATAGGTTTCGCCTCGGCGAGCAGGAGTTTCGCCTCATGGCCGAACTGGTGCGCGAGCCCGACCCCTCGCGCGCGGGCTTCGGCCTCGGCCCCCGCACCATCGTCGCGCGCGCGGCGCTTGACGGCTCCGGGCTGTTGTCGCCCGGCTCGCTCTTCACCTCGAAATACCGGCTGACCCTGCCCCCCGGCACTGATCTCGCCACGATGGAGCGGCGCGCCACCGACGCGCTGGACGGCAGCGGCTTTCGCTGGAACGACGCCCGCAACGCCAGCCCCCGCGTCGCCGAATTCGTCACCCGCCTCGGGGCGTTCCTCGTGCTGGTGGGCCTGTCGGGCCTTGCCGTGGGCGGCGTCGGCATCTCCGCGGCGTTGCGCAGCTATCTGGCGGGCAAGGTGCAAGTCATCGCCACGTTGCGCAGCCTCGGTGCGGATCAGCAGACGATCTTTCTGACATACTTTCTTCAGGTGGGCGTTCTGGCCATCCTCGGCATCATCGGCGGGCTGATCCTCGGCGTCGGCCTGCCGGTCCTGCTGGGGCCGTTCATCGCGGCGCGCTTGCCGGTGCCTGCAGTCTTTGCCGCCTATCCCGCCCCGATGATTGAGGCGACGCTCTACAGTGTGCTGAGCGTGCTGATCTTCACCCTCTGGCCGCTCGCCCGGGCGCGCGAGGTGCGCGCGGCTGCACTCTACCGCGAGGCGGCGGGCGCGCGTCACGGCTGGCCCGGCACGGCCTATGTCATTGCCACGCTGGCGCTTCTCGGCCTTCTGCTGGCGGCGGCGGCGCTCTTTTCCGGCAACCTGATGCTCACCCTCTGGACGGCGGGCGGGATCATCGGCGCACTTGGCGCATTGAGCCTTGCGGCCCTCGCGGTGCCGCGCGCCGCCCGCGCCCTGCGCCCCCGTCTGCGCACCCGCCCCGCGCTTGGCTGGGCGCTCGGGGCCATCGGCGGGCCGGGCAGCACGGCGGCCCCGGTCATGCTCTCGCTCGGCCTCGGCCTCACGGTGCTCGCTGCCGTCGGGCAGATCGACGGTAACCTGCGCCGTGCCATCGCCGGGGACCTGCCCGAGCGCGCGCCGTCGTTCTTCTTCGTCGATCTGCAAAAAGACCAGATGCCGTGGTTCCTCGACCGGCTGGAGAACGACCCAGGCGTCAGCCGCATTGACCACGCCCCGATGCTCCGCGGGATCATTTCCCGCATCAACGACCGTCCAGCGCGCGAGGTGGCCCCAGGGCATTGGGTGGTCGAAGGCGACCGCGCCGTCAGCTATGCCGAGACGTTGCCCGCACGCACAACCCTCACCGCAGGCACGTGGTGGGGCCGCGACTACACCGGCGCGCCGCAACTCAGCTTCGCCGCCGAGGAGGCGGCGGAAATGGGCATTGGCCTCGGCGACGAGATCACCGTCAACATCCTCGGGCGCGACATCACCGCACCCATCACCTCGCTGCGCGAGGTCGATTTCTCCAGCGTCGGGATGGGCTTCGTCATGCTGATGAACCCCTCCGCCCTTGCCGGTGCGCCGCATACCTTCATCGCAACCGTCTATGCCGAAAGCGAGGCCGCCGAGGAAGCGATCCTGCGCGAGGTCACCGACCGCTATCCAAACGTGACCGCGATCAACGTGCGCGACGCGCTAATGAGGGTGACCGACCTTCTGGCCAGCCTCGCCTCGGCCACCTCCTGGGGGGCCTCGGTGACATTGCTCACGGGTTTTCTGGTGCTGATCGGGGCGGCGGCGGCGGACGCCCGCGCGCGCACCTATGAGGCGGCGATCCTCAAGACCCTAGGGGCCGCGCGTGCGCAGATCCTCACCAGCATCGCGCTGCGGGCCATCCTGCTGGGCACCGCCGCAGGCGGGGTGGCGCTGGCGGCGGGCATCGGCGGGGGCTGGGCGGTCAGCCATTTCGTGATGGAGACGCCCTTCACGGTGATCTGGCCCTCGGCGCTTGCCATCGTCGCGGGCGGCATTGCGGTCACGCTCATCGCCGGTCTCGCCTTTGCCCTGCGCCCGCTGCGCGCCCGCCCCGCCCGTATCCTGCGGGCTTGCGAATAGCCCCTTCTTCTTGGCGAAAAGACCCTCGGGGGATCGGCCTGCGTCAGCCGGTCGATGATCCCGCCACCAAACGCCACGTTGATTTCGCGTAACCCGGCTGGCACTGCATCCGCGCATCGACAGGAGAGCCCATGAGTGATTCGCTTCCCATCCCGCTTTCACCGCCGCTGACGGCCGCGCAACAGACCGCACTGGTCAATCTCGTGCGCCGCGCCTCGCGGGCCGAGATCATGCCGCGCTTCCGCACGGTGACCCGCGCCGAGGCCGATACCAAGTCCGGGCCGACCGATCTAGTGACCGAGGCCGACCGGCAGGCCGAGGCGATTCTGGCGCGCGGGTTGCAAGGCATGTTCCCGCATGCGCTCATCGTCGGCGAAGAAGCCGTGGCCAAGAAACCGGACCTGCGCGATGCAGTGGCCGAAGCGGAGCTTGCCTTCATCATCGACCCGGTCGACGGCACTTGGAATTTCGTTCACGGCCTGCCGCTCTTCGGTGTGATCATCGCCGTCACCCGCTTTGGCCGTCCGGTCCTGGGGCTGCTGCATGATCCGGTCTCCGACGACTGGATCATTGCCGATGAGACCAATCCCGCGCGACTTGCCGCAGCCCTCGGGTCCGAACGCCCGGTCCGCGTTTCAAAGGGCGGCGACTTGGCGGACCTGCAAGGCTATATGCATTTTTATCTCATGCCACAGGATCAACAGGAGCGCATAGCCCCACTGCTGGCGGCTTTGGCCCGCTGTTTCGCCTTGCGCTGTTCGTGCCACGAATACCGACTGCTGGCGCAGGGGGCGGTAGATTTCACGCTCTCCGGCGTGCTGAACCCTTGGGACCATGCCGCAGGCGTGCTCATCTGCCAACAGGCGGGCGGGGTGGCACGGATGCTCGACGGACGTGACTACAATACCGCGATCACGAAAGGATTCCTGCTCTGCGCCTCGAATCAAGCCACATGGGACCGCCTGCGCGATCATTTCACCTGCCTTCTTGAGGATTGAGCCCGTAGATGCAGTTTTTCATTGCCATAAAACCGCCATACCGGCATGTATTAATGGCCCTCGGGGTCTCAATCTTTTTGATTTCGGAATTCCTTCATGACGTCCAGGCGATGCGCTAAGGATGAAGACGAGGCAATCACCCTGTCCGAGGAGGACCGGGCGGCAACGATTGACCGACTTTATGACGTAGCACTTGACCCCGCGCGCTATGAGGGTCTTCTCGACCACTGGGAGAGCACGGTTGGGCCGTTGCGGGCAAGGGTCGACTTGGCTGCGCCGCGTCTGCTCGACGATCCACGCATCGCGGCGCATTTCCGCCGTGCGACGGAATTTCTGGACAGGGTGGAGATCACGGCCCCGACACTTGGCACAGAGGCCCAAGACCTCGAGACCATTTTGGCTCCGTTCGACCGGGTGCCCGCCGCACTGCTCGATCGGAACAACGATATACGCGCAGCCAACGCTGCCGCGCGCTTGGTGATGCAATTGCCCGTGCATGCATCCCTTGACGATTTTCCGATCCATGCTGCCGACAGGGGGGCTGTTGCCGATGCGCTAAGCCTGCTCTTCGAGGACCGCACCAAGGACAGCGCGGTTTTGCGTGTGCGCTCACAGCGTGCAGATCACCTGATCGTCTTCCGCCTGCAACGCTGCATCGCCGCCGATGGCACGGTGCTGGTCCTCGCGGCCTCCAATGAGGTCAGCCTGCCAAAGGGGTTTTGCGACATCCTGCGACAGGCCTTTGATCTTACAGCCACCGAGGCCGATATTCTATGCCATCTGGTCGATTGCCGAAGTGTTAATGACATCGCCGTGAATCGCGGCCGGTCGGTGGATACGATCCGGGCGCAGATCAAATCGATCCTCGCCAAGACCGAGACCCATTCACAACTCGAACTGGTGCGACTCGCCCTATCGATGATCGACATGACGGCGATGACCGTGCGCTCCGCCACCGGACCACGCGAGGTCAGCCGTGGCTCCATCACGCTGGCAGAGCGCGATTTCAAGTCCCTGCGGGCCACCGATGGTCGGCGCGTGGATTACCTCGTTCTCGGCGCCGCGCATGGCCGCCCGGTGCTCTACCTGCCACTCGATTTCGGGCTGGTACGGTGGCCTGCCTCGGCCGAGGCCTACGCCGCCGCACGTGGTTTGCGGATCATCGTGCCTTTGCGTCCGGGCTACGGCAAATCCGACATGGTCGGTCGCACAGCGGATTACGACGGCGCCCTTTTGCAAGACGCGATGATGGTGCTGAACGCCCAAGGCGTCACGCGCTGTCCAATCATCGCAATCAGCGGTGACACCTATTATGCCGTGCGTCTCGCCCGCGCCAATCCCAGCACGTTCACCGGGATTATTGCCTGTTCCGGGATGCTACCGCTGACCCGCCGAGCGCAGTTCGAGCGAATGGACAAGTGGCATCGCTTCATCATGGCCGGCGCCAAATATACGCCGCACCTGCTGCCCTTCATGGTCAAGGCAGGCTTTCTTCTCGCACAGAGGATCGGCAAACGCGGGTTCATCCACGCTGTCTTTGGGAATTCCGAGGCCGACATCGCCACGTTCGAAGATCGCGAAGTCTACGAGGCCATAATCACTGGGTCGGAGGTTGCGTTGTCCGACACGCATTGCGCGCACGACGCGTTTTCACGACAACTTCTATCGGGACAATTGGAGGATTGGAGCAACGATCTAAATGCCCTGCGCGACCAGCTTCCGCTGATCCTGATGAATGGTGCGCAAGATCCGCAAGTGCCAGTGGACACTTACAAAGAGTTCCGTGAAGACCATGACTGGATCGAATTCCACCTGTTCGAGGACGCTGGCCAACTCGCCTTCTTCCGCCGATGGCGCGATGTGCTCGACCGGCTGATGCCTCTTCTCGGAGACTGAAGGCGAAATGGCGGCCTTATACCCCAATTGGGGTATGACAACCTCGGGTAATCACACTAGCGTTACGTTACGTGAACAGATCGGGTACTTGTGAGTGATGGCGCAACCGTTCCTGTCGCGTATTCGGCGCGACCGACGTGCCGAATGCCATTTGACACAGATATTTCATACTGAAAAGGCGGCCCAACAGGGCCGCCTTATTTCCGTGTCACTCTACTCCGCCGCCTCGGCATAGTCCTCAAGCGGCGGGCAGGTGCAGATCAGATGCCGGTCGCCATGGACATTGTCCACCCGATTGACCGGCGGCCAGTATTTATCCACCCGAAACGCCCCCGGAGGGAAACAGCCCTGTTCGCGGCTATAGGGCCGATCCCACTCGCGGATCAGATCCTCCATGGTGTGCGGCGCGTTCTTGAGAGGGTTGTTCTCGGCCTCCATGCGCCCCTCTTCGATGTCGCGGATCTCCTGCCGGATGGCCAGCATCGCCTCGATGAACCGATCCAACTCGGCCTTGGTCTCACTCTCGGTCGGCTCCACCATCAGCGTGCCGGGCACCGGAAAGCTCATCGTGGGCGCATGAAAGCCGCAATCCATCAGCCGCTTGGCGATATCGTCCACAGTGACGCCCGCGCTCTTCTCAAACGGGCGGGTATCGAGGATACATTCATGCGCCACTCGGCCCGTCGGCCCCTTGTAGAGCACGTCATAGGCCCCCTCCAGCCGCTTGGCGATATAGTTGGCATTGAGGATCGCAACCCGCGTCGCCTGTGCCAAACCCGCGCCGCCCATCATCAGGCAATAGGCCCATGAAATCGGCAGCAGCGAGGGCGAGCCATAGGGCGCGGCGCTGACGGGTCCCTCTGCGCCCCCCGTCTCGGGGTGACCCGGCAGATGCGGCACCAGATGCGCCTTGACGCCGATTGGCCCCATGCCGGGACCGCCGCCGCCATGCGGGATGCAGAAGGTCTTGTGCAGGTTGAGATGGCTCACATCGCCGCCCACATCGCCGGGCCGCGCCAAACCCACCATGGCGTTCATGTTGGCCCCGTCGATATAGACCTGCCCGCCATGTTCATGCGTGATATCGCAGACCTCGCGCACCGTCTCCTCGAACACGCCGTGGGTTGAAGGATAGGTGATCATGCAGCCAGCGAGGTTCTCGGAATGCTGCTCGGCCTTGGCGCGAAAATCCTCCACGTCGATATCGCCGTTCTCGGCGGATTTCACCACCACCACATCCCAGCCCACCATATGCGCGCTTGCCGGGTTGGTGCCGTGGGCGCTCACCGGGATGAGGCAGACCTCGCGATGTCCTTCGCCATTCGCCCGGTGATACGCGGAAATCGTCAGGAGCCCCGCATATTCGCCCTGCGCGCCGGAATTGGGCTGCATCGAAATCGCGGCATAGCCGGTGATATCACACAGCTTGGCCGACAGATCATCTATCATCTCCTTGTAGCCAAGCGCCTGATCCGCCGGAACAAACGGATGCAACAGCGAGAATTCGCGCCAGCTCACCGGCATCATCTCGGCGGCGGAGTTGAGCTTCATCGTGCAACTGCCCAACGGGATCATCGCCCGGTCGAGCGCCAGATCGCGATCCGCCAGACGACGCATGTAGCGCATCATCTCGGTCTCGGCCCGGTTCATATGAAAGACCGGATGGGTCAGATACGCGCTCTGTCGCTGCAACGCCTCGGGGATACGATACTCATGCTTTAAATCGCTGTCCTCCATGATGATGCCAAAGGCACGCCAGACCGCCTCGACGGTCGCGGTGCGGGTGCGTTCATCGAGCGTGATGCCAATCTTGCTCTCGCCCACGCGGCGCAGGTTCACACCCTCGCGAACCGCCGATTGCAGAACGCCACGCTGTAACAAGCCCACATCGACGGTGATCGTGTCGAAAAAATCGCCCGGCTCGACGTGAAAGCCCGCCGCCTCCAGCCCTTTCGCCAGCCGCACCGTCTTGCGGTGTATGCGCTGCGCGATGGCGCGAAGCCCCTTGGGGCCATGAAACACCGCATACATCGACGCCATTACGGCCAAGAGCGCCTGCGCGGTGCAGACATTCGAGGTGGCCTTCTCGCGGCGGATATGCTGCTCGCGGGTCTGCAGGCTGAGGCGGTAGGCACGGTTGCCGTGACTGTCCACGCTGACCCCCACGATTCGTCCCGGCAGGGCGCGCTTATAGGCGTCCTTCGTGGCCATGTAGGCCGCATGCGGCCCGCCATATCCGACGGGCACACCAAATCGCTGTGTCGAGCCCACGGCGATATCGGCACCCATGGCCCCCGGCTCTTTCAGCAGCGTCAGCGCCAAGGGGTCGGCAATCACGATACCGATGCCCTTGTGTTCGTGCAGGGCCGCAATTTCGGCGCTGAAATCGCGCAGATGCCCATGCGTGCCGGGGTATTGGAAGATCGCGCCAAAGACCTTGTCGGCCTCCAGTTGCTCGGGCGCACCTACGATCACCTCGATATCCAGAGGTGCCGCGCGAGTCTGCATTACGGCGATATTCTGCGGGTGGCAATTCTCGTCGATAAAGAACGCCCGCGCCTTGGACTTGGCCACGCGCTGCGCCATCGTCATCGCCTCCGCCGCCGCCGTCGCCTCGTCCAGAAGCGAGGCATTGGAAATCTCCAGCCCGGTCAGGTCGCTCACCATGGTCTGGAAGTTCAACAGCGCCTCCAGCCGCCCCTGGCTGATCTCGGGCTGATAGGGCGTGTAGGCGGTGTACCAGGCGGGGTTTTCAAAGATATTGCGCTGGATCGCGGGCGGCGTGACCGTGCTGTGATAGCCCTGCCCGATCAGCGAGGTCAGCACCTTGTTCTTGGACGCGGTCTGCCACATGTGATGCAGCAATTCGCTTTCCGACTTGGGTTTGCCGAAATCGAGCGGGGCCTCCTGCCGGATGGATTTCGGCACCGTCTCGTCGATCAGTTGATCGAGGCTGTCGACGGCCAGAACCTCGAACATCTCCGCCATCTCCGCGGGCGAGGGGCCGATATGGCGGCGATTGGCGAAATCATAGGGCAGATAGTTGGTCGCTGTGAACGGCATGGCGGTGTCCTCATCGCATCCGGGGGCGGCGTGCACCGGCCCCCTGCTTCATCTTTCTGAAAATACTCTCAATGAGGGCCAAGCCTCAGCCGATGTATTTTTTATAGGCGACCTCATCCATCAGGTCGTCCATCTGGTCGGGCTCAGACGGTTTGATCTTGAAGAACCACGCGTCGCCCATCGGGTCATCATTCACCTTGCCGGGCTCATCGGTGAGCACGTCATTGACTTCGACAATCTCGCCATCGATGGGCGCGAGGATGTCCGAGGCCGCCTTGACGCTCTCGATCACCACGATCTCGTCATCCTTGGTGACCTGCGTGCCAACCTCAGGCAGTTCGACAAAGACCACATCGCCCAATTGTTCGCTGGCATGCTCGGTGATGCCAACGACAATGACACCGTCTTCGTCGCGCAGCCATTCGTGTTCTTCAGTGAATTTCATCTTGTGCTCCCTGATGTTGGTTCAGCGTTTGAAATTGGCGGGGGTGAAGGGCAGCTTCGCCACCCGGACAGGCAGGCGCTTGCCGCGCACCTCCCCGAAAAGTTCCGTTCCCTCAGCGGCCATGTCGGCGGGGATATAGCCCATCGACATCGGCCCCTCGATGGTCGGGCCGAAGGCACCAGAGGTAACATGGCCAATGGCCTCACCACCCTCGGCGGCGGCGAAAAGCAGCGTGCCCTCGCGCATCGGCGCACGGCCTTCGGGGCGCAAACCCACCCGGCCGCGCGATGCGCCGCTCTGCAGCTCGTTCAGAATACGCGCGGCCCCCGGAAAGCCGCCCGCCCGGTCGCCGCCCACGCGGCGCACCTTCTGGATGGCCCAAGTCAAACTGGCCTCGACCGGGCTGGTGGTAGTGTCGATATCGTGGCCATAGAGGCACAGCCCCGCCTCCAGCCGCAAACTGTCACGCGCGCCGAGGCCGATGGGTTCCACCGCCTGGTGCTCCAGCAGGGCGCGGGCAAACGATTCGGCCTGAGCTTCCGGCACGGAAATCTCGTAGCCATCCTCGCCGGTATAGCCCGAGCGCGAGATCCACAAATCTCCAAAAACGGACCCGAAAACACCCACGTCCATAAAGCGCATCTGCGCCACGCCCGACACCAATGTCTCCAACACGCCTTCGGCAGCGGGACCCTGTAGCGCCAGAAGCGCTCGGTCGGTGATCTCCTCAACCTCGAGGCCCGACAACCCGGCCCGCATATGCGAGATATCCTCCGCCTTGCAGGCGGCATTGACCACGACGAACATGTGATCGCCGCGATTGGCCAGCATCAAGTCATCCAGAATACCGCCCGCGTCATTGGTGAACACCCCGTAACGCTGCCGCATCACGCCCAGACCCAGCAGATCGGCAGGTATCAGCGTCTCCATCGCTTTGGCAACATCAGCGTAACCGCCCGGCGCGCGCAGGACCACCTGTCCCATATGGCTTACATCGAAAAGCCCTGCCTGCGCCCGGCAATGCAGATGCTCTTTCATCACGCCCATGGGATACTGCACCGGCATGTCATATCCCGCGAAAGGCACCATCTTGGCCCCCAGTTCGCGATGCAACGCGTTGAGCGGTGTGATCTCCAGATCGGCCATCAGCGTCCTTCCCTATCCCTCTGGGCCGGATCAAGTGCTGATCGCTCCGGCACCGACAAGACGCAGACCCAAAAGCCGCGCCGCGATGCCCCCTCTGTCCTTTCGCCTGAGATCGCTATCCCTTCGGCGCCCCACCACTTCCGCAGGGTCTCTCCAGAGTTCATTTGACCGGGCAGGTCCCTTTTGCCTGAGAGTTTCCGGGGCGGTTGCTCCTTCGGCACTGGCACTCGCCAGTTCTCCCTAACCGATCGAAGCACACGCTAGTATACCGCGTGCGAGCCTTCAAGCCCGTTTCATGCAGGGCACGGCTGAAAAGATCGTGAAAAGCGCCGCATTGTCGCAAACCAGTTTATCAAGCGTCACCTCATCAAGATGCGCGTAAAATGCTTCGACCGCATCCACGAGGGCCACCCGCAACCGGCAGGCCGAGGTCAGCGGACAGGTATTGTCCACATCGGCAAAACATTCGGCAACGGGGGTATTCTCCTCAAGCCTGCGAAACACCTCGCCCACCCGGATCTCCGACATCGGCCGACCTAGGGTCACGCCGCCGGTGCGCCCGCGCTGCGTATGCAGAAACCCGAGCTGCCCCAGTTTGTTGATGATCTGCGCCAGATGACTTTCGGAGATGTTACAACGCTCGGCGATCTCGGATTTGGTAACCAGACGCCCCTCATTGGCCGCACAGAACATGAGCAGGCGGATAGCGATATTGGTGCGTTTTGTGATCCGCATGGTGGTCGGGTCCTTTGCTTGAACTTGGCAAAGATTGCCCTGAAACTGTTCAAACGCCATGATACAGATCAAAGGGGAAATTAAACCTAGATGCAGGATGCATATTTCTTCGGCTATGGTAGCCTCGTTAATCGGGCGACCCATATGTTCGACGGCGCACAGGTGGCGCATCTCACCGGCTGGCGGCGCATCTGGCGGCATACGGATCTGCGACCGGTGGCCTATCTGACGATCGTCCCCGATGGAGCGTCCGAAATCGACGGGCTTATCGCGCCGGTGCAGGGGGCCGACTGGCCGGCGCTCGACGCGCGCGAGGCTGCCTATATCCGCGCGCCCGCCGCGCATCAGGTGCGCCACGCCCTGCCCCACACGCCAGAGATTGCGGTCTATACCATCCCAGACGGCCATCACGGCGCGCCCACAAAGGCGCATCCGATCCTGCTAAGCTATCTCGACGTAGTGGTGCAAGGCTATCTCCGCGAGTTCGGCGAGGCCGGGGTGGCGCGGTTTTTTGAGACCACCTACGGCTGGGACGCGCCCATTCTCGATGATCGCGCGGCCCCGCGCTATCCGCGGCATCAGGCACTGAGCAACGACGAGCGCAACCTCATAGACACGCATCTGACCCAACTCGGACCGTCAATCATCACAGCCCGGGCATGACACAAAGCCACCCATGGACAGCCCTGAGGAGGCGCGCCACTATCGCGGATCATATCGGTGACAGGGGGCACTTGCCGTGAAATTCCATTTCCTCTCGACCTGGGCGATGACCCTCTTGCGGCTCAGCCGCAAACTCTGGCTGCGGGTCAGTCTCTTTGCGCTGCTCGCCGTGCTGGCCGCAGCGGTGTCGATCCTGCTCGAAGACCACATCCCAACGGCGCTGAAGGACCGCTTCACCACCGAATCGGTGATGCCGATTCTGTCGATCCTGGCCTCGGGCATGCTTGCGGTCAGCACCTTCTCACTCAACGTCATGGTGACAGCGCATAATGCGGCGGCCGGGCAAACCACCCCGCGAGTCCACCGTATCCTTCTGGCCGATACGACCACGCATACCGCGCTTGCGGTCTTCATCGGGGCCTTTGTCTATGCCCTCAGTTCCATCATTCTGATCAAGTCGAACGTCTATCCCGAAGGCTCAAGCGTGCTGGTGCTGGGCTTTACCGTGGCGGTCGTGGTTTTGGTCGTGCTGGCGCTCCTGCGCTGGATTCACCATCTCAGCGACCTCGGCAGCATGGATGCCACGCTCCAGGCGACCGAGACCGCCGCGCGCGCCTGCCTCATCCGCGCCCGCCGTCTACCCTCAATGGGCGCTGAAGTGATGACGCCGGTCACGGTCATTCCCGCGCAGGCCACCCCAATCACCGCCCCCGCGACCGGCTATGTCCAATTCATCGACATGCCCGGGATCAGCGAGCGGCTGAAATCGGATCAGACGCGCGTCTATCTATTTGCGCGTCCGGGCGACTACCTAATCCAGGGACAGATCATCGGCCATGCGATCGGCATCAAGGACGGCGAGACTGCGGCTATCGCACGACGCCTGACCATCGGCCCGCATCGCACATTCGAGCAGGATGCGTCCTACGGGTTGCTCGTGCTCTCCGAGACCGCCTCGCGCGCCCTCTCGCCGGGGATCAACGATCCGGGCACCGCAATTGCGGTGATCTGTCGTCAAGAAAAGCTGCTGCTAGAATGGGCACATGCCGAGCCGAAAAAGACCAAGCCGCTTTTCCCGCGCATTTTTCTGCCCGATACCGCACGTCACGCCATGATCGAAAATGCCTTTGCCGGCGCGGCGCGCGACGGGGCCGATCAGATCGAGGTTGTCCTGCGCTTGCGCGACGCGCTCGAGCGGATCGCCGATGCGCCGGATACAGATCTTGCCGAGGCCGCGCGCGAGATGTCGACGCGCGCACTCGACTATGCCGATGCGGCCCTGCCGCTCGAGAGCGAACGCGCGCATCTGCGCGAGGCGAGTGGCGGGATCAGTTTCTTGCCTTGATCACCTGCAACAGCGGGAGGACCTGCGCCATCTCCGGACCGTGCGCCTGCCCGGTCAGTGCCTTGCGGAGCGGCATGAACAGGCTCTTGCCCTTGCGTCCCGTGGCGTCCTTTACGGCCGTTGTCCATTTACCCCATGTCTCACTGTCATGCGGCCCCTCGGGCAAGAGCGCCAAGGCCTCGGCAATGAATTCCCGATCCTCGTCGTCGATCACGGGCTCCGCCCCGTCGCGGAACATGATCCACCACGCCTCCAGATCATTGAGCGTCGAGATATTCTCGCGGGTGACCTCCCAGAATTGCGAAGCAAGGTCGTCAGGCACGCCAAGTGCAGCAATGGTCTCGGCCACGGCCTTATAGGGCCGCGCGGAGATAATCCGGGCGGTGAGCGGAAAGAGGTCGTTCTCGTCAAATTTGGTCGGCGCCGCACCGAAGCGCTCGATATCGAAGCCCTCGATCAAATCCGCCATGTCGCTCCGCAACTCCACCGGATCGGCCGAACCAAGCCGCGCCATAAGGCTCAGCAGTGCCATCGGCTCCACCCCTCGCGCCCGCAGATCGCGCAAGGAAAGCGTGCCCAGACGTTTGGACAGCGCCTCGCCCTGCGGCCCGGTCAGCAGCGAGTGATGCGCGAATTGCGGCGCGGTGCCCCCAAGCGCCTCGATGATCTGGATCTGCGTCGCCGTATTGGTCACATGGTCCGAGCCACGCACCACGTGCGTGACGCCCATTTCGATGTCATCCACCACCGAGGCCAGAGTATAAAGCACCTGCCCGTCACCACGAATGAGCACCGGATCCGAGACCGAGGCCGCGTCGATGGAAATCTCCCCAAGGATGCCGTCCTGCCAGATGATCCGCTGGTGATCGAGCTTGAAACGCCAGACACCGTTGCCACGCTCGGCGCGCAGGGCCGCCTTTTCCTCCTCCGACAGGCTGAGTGCCGCACGGTCGTAGACCGGCGGACGGCCCATGTTGAACTGCTTCTTGCGTTTGAGATCGAGCTCAATGGGCGTCTCGAACGCTTCGTAAAACCGTCCCATCCCACGCAGCCGCTCAGCCGCCTCGGCATAGCGGTCGAGCCGTTCGGATTGCCGCTCCACACGGTCCCAGTGCAATCCCAGCCAATCGAGGTCATACTTTATCGCATCCACGTATTCCTGCTTCGAGCGTTCCGGATCGGTGTCGTCGATGCGCAGGATGAAGGTGCCCCCCGCCTTGGCGGCAATGAGGTAATTCATCAGCGCGGTGCGCAAGTTGCCCACATGGATATATCCGGTGGGTGACGGGGCGAAACGGGTGGTGGTCATGAGCGTCTCCTGACTGTCGCGCGGGCTTTGTCACAGGCGCAGGCGATTGTCCAGATTGCGGCGGCCCTAGCCGTGGGTGGGCCAGGCGCGATGCTCGTCGTCGATCACGAAGGCATGTGTATGCCGCCGCCCCCCATTGGCGCGCAGATGCGGGTGATCCTCGGGCAGGTCCGGGTGCTCGTGTTCGGGCGCATCCGACAGGCCGGGGGGCCAAAGTCGCACAGCAGCAGCCAGCCCCAGAGCCGCCACGCCTCCGAGCAGCATCAGCGCCAGGCCCATCCCGATCGCATGCCCTGCCCAACCGGCCAAAGGATAGGTGAGCAGCCAGCACGCATGACTCAGTGCAAATTGCGCGGCAAAGATCGCCGGGCGGTCCTCGGCATGGGCCGAACGCCGCAGGAGGCGACCCGAGGGTGTGAGGATGCCGGAATAGAGAAAGCCCGTCACCGCCCAGACAAGCATGAATACCCACCAGTCCGGTCGTCCGTGCAGCCAGAGCACCGCGCCCATGAGAAGTGCCACCGCGATCAGGCCCCGCGTGCCTGCCAACATCACCCGCCGGTCCGGCTGACGATCGAGCAATCGTGGCAACATGAGGGCTGCCCCCATGGAGCCCGCGCCAAAGGCCGCCATCGCAATCGCGAGACCAGTTTCGCCGGCCCCGTAACCTCCGCGCACCAGAACCACGGTGTTGACCAGCACAAACGCCCCGACCGAGGCCGCCGCAAGGTTGAGCGCCAAGAGCCCACGCAGCCGCGGTGTCGCCAGATAGATGCGCAGCCCCCGCGACAAGCGCTCGCGGAACGGACGCTCGGCCACAGTACCGCGCAGGGCCGGGATCACCGCCACCGCCACCAGAAACGCCGACCCGACAAAACCCGCTACTGTGCCCATAAAAAGCCAGTGATAGCTCATCACCGTCAGCAACAGACCGGCCAGGGCCGGGCTGGTGAGGTTTTCCAGATCATAAGCGATGCGCGATAGCGACAGCGCGCGGGTGTAGTCGTGCTCCTCGGGCAGCACATCGGGCAGCACCGCTTGATAGGCCGGGGTGAAGGTAGCCGAGGCGGCCTGCAATACGAAGATCAGCCCGTAGACCTGCCAGAGCTCGGTGACAAAGGGCAGGCAGAGCGCCACCCCCGCCCGGATCAGATCAGCGCCGATGAGCACCGCCTTGCGCGGCAGGCGTTGCACCACCGCCTGTGCGATCGGGGACAAACCCACATAGGCCACCATCTTGATCGTATAGGCCGTGCCCAGCACCAGCCCGGCGCGATCACCCGCGAAATCATACGCCAAAAGGCCGAGCGCCACAGTTAACAAACCGCTTCCGATCAACGCCACGACCTGCGCCATAAAGAGGCAGGCATACTCGCGGTTCTGGAAAAGGGTCAACATGCCTTTAAGATACCTTCGGAGCAGGTCATCTGAAAAGATGATGAGCTTTCATGTGCAAGCATGTCAAATTTGCGTGACCGTCAATCGCACTACAACCAAGTGAGCTAAGGTTTGTCAGGAATACAGAAACAGGAGGTTTTTCATGTCCCGCACCACTCTCACCCGCCGCGCCGTTCTGGGCTCTGCCGCAGCCCTGCCGCTGGCCGGTGTCGCCGCCACATCCGCGCGCGCCACCGCGCCGATGATGGGCGTGGACACAACGCGTTTCAACCGCGTGAAAGTCGGCGACTTCGAAGTGACGACACTTCTGGCCGGAACGATGCCCCGCCCCGATCCGCACTCTATCTTTGGCCTCAATGTCAGCGCCGAGGCATTCAACGAGGCGTCCGCTGCGGCCAATATACCGACCGATCAGGCGCAATTCTTCTTCACACCCACGGTGGTGAACACGGGCAGCGAACTGGTCCTATTCGACACCGGGCTCAACCCCGAGGGCATCACTGCGGCGCTCGGCGCGGCAAGTTATATTCCCGATCAGGTCGACGTGGTGGTGATCACCCACATGCATGGCGATCATATCGGCGGGCTGATGGGTGAGGGCGGCGCAACCTTCCCCAATGCGCGCTATATCACGGCAAGCGCCGAATTCGACGCTTGGGCGGCAATGGACAACGGAACCTTCGACGCCAAGATGCGCCCGCTGGCCGAGCAGACCGAGATGATCGGCGACGGGGCGAGCGTTGCCTCGGGCATCACCGCGATGGCGGCGCATGGCCATACGCCGGGCCACACCGCCTACATGATCGAGAGCGGCGGTAGTCAGCTCCTGATCGCGGCGGATTTCGCCAATCACTATGTCTGGTCACTTGGATATCCCGACTGGGAGGTCAAGTTCGACATGGACAAGGCCAAGGCCGCCGAAACCCGCCGGCGCCTGCTCGGCATGCTGGCGGCCGACAAGATCCCCTTCGTCGGCTATCACATGCCCTGGCCTGGCATTGGCTATGCCTCGGCCAAGGACGACGGTTTCGTTTACGAACCGACGAGCTATCAACTGATGCTGTGACACCCGGACGGGGGCGGATTTACTTTCCCGCCCCCGCGCCCCATATCGCCGGGATGAAAGACCCGGCCCCCAACCTCGCAGAGATTGAAGACATCGCCCGCCGCGCCCTCGCGCATCTTCCCGAGGCGTTCCGGCAGGCGGCGCGCGATGTGGCATTGATCGTGGCGGAATGGCCACCAGACCATATCCTCGACGAGATGGAGATCGACGACCCACTCGATCTGACCGGGCTTTACGAAGGCATTCCGCTCACCGAGAAATCTAGCTTCGACCAGCCGCTCGGCCCCGATACGGTCTGGCTGTTTCGCGCGCCGATCCTGGCGGAATGGCGCGACCGGGGCGATGTGAGCCTCCACCAACTGGTGACACATGTAGTGGTGCATGAGTTCGCCCATCACCTCGGCTGGTCGGATGCGGATATCGCCACAATCGACCGCTGGTGGGAGTGAGTACTCCGGTTTCGAACCGCGGATGATGTCAGAGCTGGCCCGCCGCGTGCAGCCGCTCCCACGCGAATTTCACGTAACTGCTGCGGAATGAATGGCCACCCGGATGCAGACACAGGTCAAGCACCTCACCACGCGGATTACGACGGCTCTGGCAATCGAGATCCTCGAATGAGTGCGTGCCATCGGGAGTGAACCCGCCAAGTCGTTCATACATGTCCATCGACTCCGAGACCTTGCCCTGCCATGTCTCGCGAATGGGACGCCCATCGAGCGGCACCGTGGGATCGCTGCGCCCGTGGATATGCAAGAGGCTCGCCACCGGTGTCTCGCAATCATGAGGCGGGCCCTTCCAGAACGTCCCAGCAATGGCGGCAAAGCCCGCGAAGCGTTCGGGCATAGTGCAGGCGAGGTTCCAGACCATCATCCCGCCCGCCGAAAACCCTGCCGCCATGAGCCGCCCGGTATCGATGGGAAAGCGGCCTGCGGCATCCTCGATCACCGCCTCGACATAGCTGTATTCAATCGATCCATCGGCCTCCATATGGCTTGGCGAGGACGGAATGACCCAATCTTCATCAGCAGATTTGAGCGCGATGATCGCCAGCCCCATGTCAGACACGATGCGCCGGAGATTGCCGTTGCGCATCACCGCTGCTGCCGACCCCCGATAGCCATGCGCATAGATGATCGCGCCGACGACTCCCTGATCGTGCTCCTCGGGCAGTGCGATCCGATAATGCCGGTCGCCGATCAGGCCATCCGAATCCGGGCCACAGGCCGACGCGCCGGACGTGGCGAGAAGGAGAGAAAAGATCGTTGCAGCAACGCCATATCGCATGACCGGGTTTCCTTTTGAATTTGGACAAGGATGAGGCCGGGTATGGCCACTGACAAGTCACATGCCTGTGGCACATCCCGGATGCTCACGCATTTGTGATCCGGCGACCGGATGCGCTAAACCCGCTGGTAACGGTTTGCGCGCTTTATAAAGGCGTTGCGGGATGGAGTTACGACCATGATCACACGATTGGCTTGTTATGTGCTTGTCGCGCTTGCCGTTTGCACCGCTTTACCGGCACAGGCGCAATCGCTGACGGAGCTGCGCACCCAGTTGCAGGCGGCATTACAGCGCAATCTTGGCCGATCCATGCTGGCCGGTGCCTTGCCGCATATAGACCTGAAAACCGGTGCCGTGACCCGCTACTACCCCACCGAAAACCACGAAATCATCCTGCGCATGGACGAAATCTATGTGATGTTTGCCACTCTGGTCACCGAGGACGGCACCGAGG
>Ga0209947_1000416_pt1 | contig 26604 bp, 28 predicted proteins | sample SalPonR2_B_D2_MG_FD_185706 | JGI IMG/M metagenome (GOLD analysis project Ga0209947, IMG submission 185706) | Salt pond soil microbial communities from South San Francisco under conditions of wetland restoration - Salt Pond MetaG R2_B_D2_MG... ...
CAAGCGGAACGAGGCGCGGGTGCATGGCGTCCTCGGAGACATGCCGTGGGAGGCGATGACGCTGGATGCGCTGGCCGATCTGGAAACCGTCTGCCTGAGCGGCGAGAAGACGAAGACCCCCTTCGCGGCAAAGGGCCAGAGCATCGGCAACAAGACCATCCGCGACGCCATCGGACTTGACGTGATGGAGGCCTTCGCCGACCTGACGGAACGGGTCGAGGCGGCGCGCCCCCTGCGCACGGGCCTTCTGAACGCCCGCAAGACCCACGCGCTTCATGTCTTCGCCACGGCCTTCCTGCCCGCCTATGCCGCCGCCAAGACCGAACGCGGATGGCTCGATTTCGACGACCTGATCGGGCGCACGCGGCAACTGCTCCGCGCGCCGGATATCGCGCAATGGGTGTTGTTCCGGCTCGATGGCGGCATCGACCACATCCTCGTGGACGAGGCGCAGGACACCAGCCCCGCGCAATGGGATATCGTCAAGCGGCTGGCCGAGGATTTCGCGGCCGGAGAGGGCGCACGGACGGACGTGAACCGCACGATCTTCGTCGTGGGCGACAAGAAACAGTCGATCTATTCCTTCCAGGGCGCCGACCCCGAAGGCTTCGACCGGATGCGCGACCATTTCGATGACCGGCTGCGGGGCGCGGGCCTGCCGTTGCAGGCGGCCGACCTGCTCTATTCCTTCCGCTCCGCGCGGCCGATCCTCGATCTCGTGGACACGGTCTGCGGACCCGAACGGCCCACGGAGGTCGGGGGGCATCTGCAGCACAAGGCGTTTTTTGCCCAGCGGCCCGGGCGCGTGGACCTCTGGCCCGTGGTGCCGCCTTCCCCGGGGGGCGAGGACCTGGCATGGTTCGACCCGCAGGACCTTAGGGGGGCCGAGCACCACTATGCCGTTCTGGCCAAGACGCTGGCCGAGCGCCTGCACGCGATGCTCCACGAAGACCGCCCGGAGATCGAGACGGATAAGGGCCGGCGCCCGGTCGAGGCGGGCGACATCCTGATCCTCGTGCGCAGCCGGTCGCCCCTGTTCAGGCAGATCATCTCGGCGCTCAAGGCGCGTGGGCTGCCCATCGCCGGTGTCGACCGCAGCGCGCTGACCGCGCCCCTGGCGGCGCAGGACCTCCTGTCGCTGATGCGCTTTCTCGCCACGCCCGAGGACGACCTGTCGCTTGCCGAAGTGCTCCGTTCCCCGATCGGCGGCTGGAGCGAGGATGACCTGTTCCGGCTGTCCCACGGCCGGAAAGGCTACCTCTGGGAGGCGCTGCGCAGCCGCGCGGAGGAGCGCGCCGATTGGGCCGAAAGCCACGCCATGCTGCGCGATCTGCGCAACGAGGCGGAGTTCAAGCGGCCCTACGACCTGCTCGAACGGGCGCTCGTTCGCCATGATGCCCGCCGCCGCCTGATCGCGCGGCTGGGCGGCGAGGCCGAGGACGGGATCGACGCGATGCTGTCCCAGGCGCTGGCCTATGAACGGATGGAGGTCCCCAGCCTCACCGGCTTCATCGGCTGGCTGGAGGCGGGCGAGGTGACGGTCAAGCGCGACCTCGCGCAATCCAAGGGCCAGATCCGGGTGATGACCGTGCATGGCGCGAAGGGGTTGGAGGCCCCCGTCGTCATCCTGCCCGACACCGGCGCCGTGCAGGGCCGGGGCCGTGGCGCGCGGCTTGTCCGCGACGGCGACGGGCCCGTCTACTGGCCGAGTTCGCGTGCGGAAGCGGCGGACCCCGTGCGCGCCGCGCTGGACGCGGCCGAGGACCGCGACCGGGCCGAGCGTAACCGGCTGCTCTACGTGGCGTTGACGCGCGCCGAAAGCTGGCTGATCGTCGCCGCCGCCGGCAACCTGACCGACGATCCCGAAAAGCGAGCGGCGACATGGTACGGCGCGGTCGAGGCGGGGCTTCAGGACCTCGGCGCCGAACCGGTCCACGTGCCGGGGTTGGAGGGCGAGGGCCTGAGGCTGCAGAGCGGGGCATTTGCCCATGCCGGACCAACCGCGCCCCGGCCCGCCTCCGCGGATCGTGCCGCGGCCTTGCCCGAATGGGCGATGCAACCGGCAGCCCCGGTGCCACGCGACACACCGGCGCTGAGCCCCTCGGACCTTGGCGGCGACAAGGTTCTGCCCGGCGCCCCGGAGGCTGCGCTTGGGCACGGTGCGCTCCGTCGCGGGCGGCTGGTCCACCTGATGCTGGAGCATCTGCCGAACGTGCCCCCGCCGGGATGGCGCGACGCGGCGCCCCGGATCGCCGCGCTGGAAGCGCCCGATGTCTCCGATTCCGAACTGGCGGAGATCTATGACGAAGCGGAAAGCGTCCTGACCGCGCCCCACCTCGCCCATGTCTTCGCGCCCGGCACGCTGGCCGAGGTCGCGCTCCATGCCGACAGCGCCGTTCTGGGCGGCACGGTTCTGGGCACCATCGACCGGCTGATCGTCGGGGACGCGCGCGTGTTGGCGGTCGACTTCAAGACCAACATGGAGGTGCCCACCCGGCCCGAGAACGTGCCCGAGGGGCTGTTGCGGCAGATGGGCGCCTATGCCGAGATGCTGCGCGCCATCTACCCGGGGCGCGAGATCGCCACGGCGATCCTGTGGTCACGAAAGGCTGTGCTCATGGAACTGCCCGATGCCCTCGTGATGGAGGCCCTGAGGCGCGCGGTACCGTGATCCGCGCCTTCTTGACGAGGTCTGGGGGTGTCCATAGGTTCTGACCCCAACCATTACCCCCTGAGGAGGGCCACCGAGATGGCAACCGTACCCGTCACCGACGCCACGTTCGACACCGAAGTGCGCCAGTCCGACATTCCCGTCGTGGTCGATTTCTGGGCCGAGTGGTGCGGCCCCTGCAAGCAGATCGGCCCTGCGCTGGAAGAGCTTTCGGCGGAATACGACGGCCGCGTGAAGATCGTGAAGGTCAACGTGGACGAAAACCCGAACGCGCCCATGCAGCTGGGCGTGCGCGGCATCCCGGCGCTGTTCATGTTCAAGGGCGGCGAGGTCGTGTCGAACAAGGTCGGCGCGGCCCCCAAGGCGGCGCTTCAGAAGTGGATCGAAGAAGCCGTCTGAACCGTCAACGGCCTGCCGGCATCATGAACGGGGCGTCTCCGTCGCAGGGGGCGCCCTTTTTTCATGTCGGAACCCGTCCGCTGGTTCGCGCGTTTTATTGACGCCGTTCAACAAGAAAGGGACACCATGCCAGCCAGCGACCCGATCAGCCGCGTCAGCCCGTCGGCGGGGCCCGGTTCGCCGGAGGTGACGGGCATCTACGACAAGGACACCGGCTCCATCCAGTACATCGCCGCCTGCCCGGAGACGAAAATGGCCGCATTGATCGATGTGGTCCTCGATTTCGACCCCGAGGCCGCGCGGACCCGCACCGAGAGCGCCGAGCATGTCCTCGAGCTGGCGCAGCGCGCGGGCTACACGATCGAGTGGGTTCTCGACACGCATCCCCATGCCGATCATGTCATGGCCTCCGCGTGGCTCCGCGTGATGACCGGCGCGCCGACCGCGATCGGAGAGAAGGTGCAGGAGATCGCCGATCTCTGGCGCGGTTATTACAACCTCCCCGACGCGTTCGATCCGGCGGCTGATTTCGACCATCTCCTTGCCGACGGAGCCACGTTTTCCATCGGCAACCTGGACGTTCGCGTCCTCCTGTCGCCCGGCCACACGCTCGGATCGATCAGCTACATTGTCGGACGGGACGCGGCCTTCGTCCACGACACGTTCATGCAGCCCGACGTGGGCACGTCGCGGGCCGATTTCCCCGGCGGGACGGCCTCGGACCTCTACGACAGTCTCATGGCGATCCTCGACCTGCCCGGCGACACGAGGCTGTTCATCGGCCACGACTACGGCGCGTCCGGCCGCGACGGGCCGGCATGGGAATCCACGGTGGCCGAACAGGCGCGGGACAACGCGCATATCGGTGGCGGCACGAGCAAGGAGGCGTTCGTGCGCCTGCGCGAGGAGCGGGACGCGACCCTCCCCCTGCCGGACCGCATGCTGCATGCGCTGCAGATGAACCTGCGCGCGGGTCGTGCGCCCGCGCCCGAGGACGACGGGCACAGCTACCTCAAGATACCGATGAACCGTTTCTGATGGGGCGGCGGCTGCTCAATAGCTGTGCGGAAGGTCGATCATCGTTCCGTCGGCGCGGGTGATCGCTGTGGCGTAGACCTCCAGCGTGCCGTCGTCATCGACAACGCCGAAGACGGTGATGTGTCCGCCCTGTGCCGCGGGGACGCGGTTCGGACCAACATAAACGAGGACGGTCCCGGTCGGATCGCGAAGCAGGAACTCGTCCTCGTCGGCGATACGCTCGACTTGGCCCGTCAGGGTCACATTTTGTCCGGGCGCTAGAGTTGCGACAGTCGCGCCGTCCGTCGTCGCGAAAAGCGGACCGGCAAGCGATGACGCGATGACGAGGCCTGCAATAGCCTGTGGGGCGAGAGCTTTCATGGTGAAGGCCTCCTTCAGTCAAGCGCCAAGAGAACAAGGAGCAGCGCCCCGAGGCCTGCGGCCACCGGCACCCATCGCTCCACCGTGACCGTAATGGGCGTGCGCATCCACGTGACCGTTGTGGTGGGGGCGGGCGTATGCGGTTCCGTCCGCGCGTCGGACCCCTGCGTGTTCGTCGACATGAGTTGACCTCCGGTTGGTGATGAAAGGCAGATGGTACTCCGTGCGTCATTGTTAAGGCTATTGAAATTGAAGAAATGATGGGAATTTCCTATTGATAAGTCTTCCGCCGTCCTCCTCCCAGACCGACGAAAAAGGGGCGCCCGGATGGGGGCGCCCCTTTCTGGTGTGCGGGCCCGGGGGAGGATCCGGGCCGCGCTGCAAGCGTGACGTTCAGCCCTTGGTGAAGTCCGGGTAGGCTTCCATCCCCAGTTCGGACACGTCGAGCCCCTCGAGTTCCGCTTCTTCGGAGACCCGGATGCCCATGACGGCCTTGAGGATGAACCAGACGATCAGCGACAGGACGAAGGTGGTGCCGATGATGGCGACCATGCCCAGGATCTGCGTGCCCAGGGCAGCTTCGCCGTGGTAGCCACCTGTCAGGACCACCGCGAGGGTGCCCCAGATGCCTGCGAAGCCGTGCACCGGGATGGCGCCGACAACGTCGTCGATCTTCATCTTGTCGAGCATCGGAACCGTCAACACCACGATCAGACCACCCACGGCGCCGATGATGAGCGCGAGGCCGAGCGACGGCGCCAGCGGCTCTGCCGTGATCGACACGAGGCCGGCCAGGGCGCCGTTCAGCACCATGGTCAGGTCGACCTTGCCGTAGAAGAGCTGCGTCAGGATCAGCGCCGCGACGGCACCGGCGGCGGCGGCCATGTTGGTGTTGGCGAAGATCCGCGACACGTCGGCGATGTCGGCGGCCGACCCCATGGCCAGCTGCGAGCCGCCGTTGAAGCCGAACCAGCCGAGCCAGAGGATGAACATCCCCAGCGTGGCAAGGGCGAGGTTGGAGCCCGGCATCGGGTTGACCTTGCCGTCCTTGTACTTGCCCAGGCGAGGGCCGAGGACTATGGCACCGGCAAGCGCTGCCGCCGCGCCACAGGCGTGCACGACGGTGGAGCCCGCGAAGTCCGAGAAGCCCGCTTCGGAGAGCCAGCCGCCGCCCCACTGCCATGACGCGGTGAGCGGGTAGATGAAGCCCGTGAGCACGATCACGAAGATCAGGAACGGCCAGAGCTTGATCCGCTCTGCCAGCGCACCCGACACGATCGACGCCGTGGCGGCACAGAACATAAGCTGGAAGATGAAGTCCGAACCGGTCGAGGCGTAACCCGCGTCATCCGCACCTTCGAGGCCCATGTCGTTCAGGTAGACAGGCTCCATCACGCCCCAGGACGGGAAGAGACCCGAGAAGTAGCCCTCGATGGCCCAGTCACCCAGCGGGTACATCAGGTTGTAGCCGATCAGCCAGTACATGATCGCCGCCAGCGAGAAGAGCGCGACGTTCTTGGTCATCTGCATGGTGACGTTCTTCGAACGCACAAGGCCGCCTTCGAGCATCGCGAAGCCTGCGGCCATGAAGAACACGAGGAAGCCGCCGATCAGGAACAGCAGCGAGTTGAAGATCCAGACGACTTCGTCGGTGACCGCGGGCGGTGCCTCGGCCTCCTGGGCGAAGCCCATCGCGGGCAGAAGCGCGGCGGTCGCCACGGCTGCCAGGGGAAGGAAATAGTTCTTGTTCATGGCGGATTGATCCTTTTCGTGGAAAGCCGCGCTCAGAGCGCGTCGTCGTTGGTCTCGCCCGTCCGGACGCGTACGGCGCTCGCGACATCGAGAACGAAGATTTTGCCGTCACCGATCTTGTCGGTCTTGGCGGTGGTCTGGATGGTCTCGACCACCTGGTCGGCCATGCTGTCCGCCACGACGATTTCGAGTTTCACTTTCGGCACGAAGTTCACGGCGTATTCGGCGCCACGGTAGATTTCGGTGTGGCCGGACTGCGAGCCAAAGCCCTTAATCTCGGTCACCATCATGCCGCGCACGCCAATGGAGGTCAGCGCCTCGCGCACCTCCTCAAGCTTGAACGGCTTGATTGCTGCGATGATGAGTTTCACGTGGTATACCCTTCCGGTTGCTGGTGTCCCCACCCCACTCCCGGCAGAAAGGCAAAGGCCGGGGGGGAACGTCACGTTGCTCAAGTCAGGCTTTGGACGGGGTAAGGGCAACGGAGCGACGGCTTTCACCCATGGCTCAGACGGAAGATTGCAAAAATTTTGCGCAAATTTTGACATATGCCTGCTTTTTGAGCAAATCACATACATCCGGTAAGGGCTTCCGCACTCCACAATCGACTCGATAATGCCTATCTTTCGACAAAACGAGGCAGGCCCGTAAGGCGCCGGAAAAAGGCGATCGTGATGAGTGGTTCAGGTCAGGGGCGCAGACCGCCCCCCCGGGGGAAACGCACGCTGGTGGCGGAGCGGCGCACGCCCCGTCCATCGAAACGGAAAGGCAGCGCGCCGCCCAAGGCGTCCCGGCGCAAGAGAGCGCCCGCGCGCAAGCGATCGCGCGGGCTGCGTGGCTGGATCGCGGCGGCCTTCGGCTTCGTCCTGCGCATCATCTGGGGGCTGACATGGCGCGGCGGTGTCGCCGTCGCTCTGATCCTCGCTTTGGCGACCGGGTATTATTTCACGCAGCTTCCGGATGTTTCGGCCGCCGTCGACACGAGGTCGCGGGGCTCGGTGACCATGCTCGACCGCGACGGCAACGTCTTTGCCTGGCGCGGCGACCAGTTCGGTGGCGTGATCGACCCCGACACGGCCAGTCCACACCTCGTCAACGCGGTGGTCGCCACCGAGGACCGGCGGTTCTACCGGCATCTGGGCGTCAGTCCGCGCGGCATCGCGGGCGCCGTCCGGATCAACCTGCGCGAGGGGCGCGGGCCCCTGGAGGGCCACGGGGGATCGACCATCACCCAGCAGGTCGCCAAGCTCATGTGCCTCGGCGTGCCCTTCGACCCCGAGATCTGGGACACCGAAACTGCCTATGAGCAGGACTGCCGCCGCACGACGCTGTGGCGAAAGATCCAGGAAATGCCCTTCGCCTTCGCGATGGAGCTTCGCTATTCCAAGGACGAGATCCTGACCATCTATCTCAACCGTGCCTATCTGGGCGCGGGCGCGCGCGGCTTCGAAGGCGCGGCGCAGCGCTATTTCGGCGTGTCGGCGACAGAGGTCGGGCCCGCGCAGGCCGCGATGCTGGCCGGTCTGCTGGTCGCGCCCTCCTATTACGCGCCGACCCGCAACCTCGAACGCGCGCAACGCCGGGCGGAGACCGTCCTGACCCTGATGGAGAGGGAAGGTTACCTCACCGAGGCCGAGACCGCTGCCGCCATCGAAAATCCCGCGACCCTGTCGGAGGCCGCCGAGCAGAATATCGGCGGCTACTTCGCCGACTGGATCATGTCCGAGGGGCCGGATTTCCTGACCAGCGACACGACCGAGGACGTGGTCATCCGCACCACCTTCGACCCGGCCATGCAGGCCGCCGCCGAAGCCGCGCTGGAGGAGATCTTCACCAACCAGGTCCGCGAGGGCTCGGAGGCACAGGCCGCCATCGTGGTGATGAGCGCCGACGGCGCCGTGCGCGCCATGGTGGGCGGGCGCGACACGCAGGGCGCGGGCCTGTTCAACCGCTCGACGCAGGCGATGCGGCAGACCGGATCGGCCTTCAAGCCCTTCGTCTATGCCACGGCGCTCGACCTCGGCTCACGGTTCGACGACATGATCCTCGACGCGCCGCTGACCATCGACGTGCCGGGGTCGGGTCCCTATTCACCCTCGAACTTTTCCGATGAGTTCTACGGCGAGGTGACGCTGACCGAGGCGTTGGCCCGGTCCCTCAACATCCCGGCCGTGCGCCTTTCCGAGACGGTGGGCCGCGACCTTGTCCGCACCGTCGCCTCGGAATTCGGTATCGAAAGCGACCTCGCGGACGGTCCGGCGCTTGCGCTCGGGGCTTCGGAATCGACCTTGCTGGAGATGACGGGGGCCTATTCCGGCATTCTCAACGGCGGCTCCGCCGTGCGGCCCTACGGGCTGCAGGAGGTGCGGATCGTGGGCGACGATCGTCCGCTTCTGGAACAGCGCACGGGTCTGCGCGACCGGGTGATCTCGGAGGACGCGGCGCGACAGCTGACCTACATGATGCATCGTGCCGTCACGACGGGCACCGCGCAGCGCGCCGCCCTGCCCGGGCGCGAGGTCGCCGGCAAGACCGGCACGACGCAGGCCGCACGCGACGCGTGGTTCGTCGGCTTCACGGCGGATTACGTGGCCGGCGTCTGGATGGGGTATGACGACAACACGCCGCTGTCAGGCGTCACCGGCGGCGGCCTGCCGGCGGAGATCTGGCGCCAGACGATGGCGCGCATTCACGAGGACCTGCCGCCCCGGCCCCTGCCGATGATCGACCCCGCGCAGGAGGCGCGCCCGCCGCAGGTGATCGAATACCTTCCCGGTGGCCAGCAGGTCGGAGGGCGTGACCCCGATGCGGTGGAAAGCCTGTTGATGGACGTTCTGGGCAGCATCTTCGGCCAGAACTGAAATCGTTGTACCGGCTGGCCGGTCGGGCAGGGGGCTCTGCCCCCGGCCTTCGGCCTCCCCCGGAGGTTTTTTTGCCAGGATGAAGGGTGCCGGTCGCGCGGGGGTGTTGGCCGGGTCTCAGCCCATGGATGGCAGGTCGGCGGCAAGGCGGCCAAGATCGCCCCCACGGGCGTCGAGCATGGCACCGATTTCCGAGCGTTCCGTGATCATCAGGTTCACGCCCTCGATGATCATGTTGAAGAAGCGCGTCTGGCCGGAGCCGTCGGACACGAGCCAGCGCACTTCGAAGGGCGCTGTCCCCGGCATGCGAACGGTCGAGATCACCTCGACGAAGTTGCGCACCTGCCGTGTGCCCGTCACCGTGATCTCGCCGCCGATGAACTCACGGAACCGGCGCCCGTATTTCCGGGCCATGTAGCTCTGGAACGCAGCGATGAACGCGGAGCGGTCCGCGGCGCTGGCGCTGCGCCATTGCGGGCCGACAACGGATTGCGCGATGATCGGAACATCGGCGTAGTCGCGAAAGATGCGCTCGAACTCCCGCAACATCGCGCTTTCGCTGCGGCCAGAGTTGATGATGCCGAGCACATCGCCAACGGCGCGGCTGACCAGTGCGGCGGCGGCATCCGGGCTTTGTGCGGCGGCGCGAAGCGGCAAGCCGGAGGCGAGCGCGACCGTACCCGCCCCAAGCGTGGCCATCGCCTTGCGTCGTGAGACCGGGCCTGTGCCTGTCTTTTTGTCGATGATGCGTGAGCGGGAATGCAGTCTTGTCATGTCTGGCCAGTCCTGTCGTCTGCACGTTGGCCAGCCGGCGTCGGGTTCACTGGCTGTAGGGGTCGAAATAGGGGTCCGAATACGGGTCGTAGTATGCCTCGCCCGTGGGGTCGGAGGCCACCGCTTCGTCGGAATACGGGTCGAAATAGTCCGTATCGTCGCCTCGCAGCTCGAAGCGGCGGTTCTGAAGATAGAGTGAGCGCAGCGCCGTGTAGCTGTCCTCGGACCGGTAGAGAACGTCCTCGATCGAGCCGGCGAAATCGTGCCGGTCGCCGAAGCGGGCAAGCACGCGCGCCCCTGCCAGATAACCGGTTTCGGGGGACTCCACCACGTGACGCAGCGGATTGAGCGCGAAATCCACGACGAGGCCCACGGAATCACGTGTCGTGGACGGCCCGAAGACCGGCAGCACGTGATAATCGCCCTCGCCCAGCCCGTAGACATGCATGGTCTCGCCGAAACCGGTCTCGGCGGCGGGCAGGCCGATGGCCGTGGCGGGGTCCAGCAGGCCGCCGATGCCGATGGTCGAATTGATCGCGAACCTGAGCGTGTTCTGCGCGGCATCGCCGACCCGCAGTTGCAGCAGATCGTTCAGGACGTATCCGGGCTGGTTCAGGTTGGAGGCGAAATTGTTCACGCCCCGGCGCAGCGGCGCGGGTACGGCAGTGCCATAGGCGTTCGCGGCGGGTCCGACCAACGCGCGATCAAGCGAGACATTGAAGCGGTGCATGGCGCGGTTCTGAAACTCGCTCGCGTCCTCGATGGAATCCCCGGGCGGCAGCGTCGCCGGACCACAGGCCGCCATGGCGAGCAGGCCAAGCGTTGCCAAAAGGCGCAGAAGGGCGCGCGGCGCGCGCTGCCCTGCGGCGACCGGATGCGAAAGAAGAAGGGCTAGGGACAAGGGCAGCGTTCCCGGATCGATCTTGCGAATTTCACGCAGACTAGTCCGGGGCGTTCCGATCCGAAAGGCCAGTTCTACCCCCTTGCTCGACATTCTTCAGCCATATCCCGAAGACGTGATGAGGCACCGAAGTTTGCAGCAGGTTGTCCGGAGCGGACGCGCATCGTGCAGCGGCAACAGGGTCCCTTTCCCTTTCGCGCGTGCGGCGCTAGCGTTGCGCCGAACCGGCCGATCCGCGCCGGGATGTCATGAACCGGGGAGGACCGCGATGATGGGCGGACAGATCGAGAAACGGCTTGCAGAGCTTGGTGTCAGCCTGCCGGATGCACCGGCACCGGGGGCGAATTACGTGCCTCATGTCACCGCGGGCGACATCGTCTACATCTCCGGCCAGGTGTCGATGGCCGACGGCGCCTTCGTCACCGGCAAGCTGGGCGCGGACATGGATGTCGAGGCCGGCGCGGCGGCGGCGCGGTCCTGTGCGATCAGCCTTCTAGCGCAGGTCAAGGCGGCCTGCGGCGGCGATCTCGACCGGCTGGTGCGTGTCGTGAAGCTGACCGGGTTCGTCAATTCGACCGGCGATTTCGGCGACCAGCCCAAGGTTATCAACGGCGCGTCGGATTTCCTCGTAGAGGCGCTGGGCGATGCCGGACGGCACAGCCGATCCGCCGTGAGTGCGGCGTCCCTGCCGTTCGGCGTGGCGGTGGAGATCGAAGGCGTGTTCCAGATCAGACCGTGAGCGTGCCATGACCCTCCCGCCCGAGTTCCTGTCCGCCCCGATCGCGCATCGTGCGCTGCACGACCTGGCCCATGGCATCCCCGAGAACAGCCGCACGGCGGTGCAGCGGGCGGTTCGCGCGGGCTACGGCATCGAGATCGACGTTCAACTGTCGGCGGACGGGCGCGCGGTCGTGTTTCACGATTACACGCTCGAGAGGCTTACCCATGCCACGGGTCCCGTCGCGACGAGAACGGCGCGGGAGTTGGCGGACCTGACGCTGAGGGGCAGCGAGGACCGCATCCCGCTTCTGGCCGACATTCTGGAGCTTGTCGGCGCGCAAGTGCCGCTTCTGGTCGAGATCAAGGACCAGTCGGGCGCGATGGTCGCGGGCGACGACCGGCTCGAGCGGGCGGTGGCCGAAGACCTCGCGGGTTACGCGGGGCCGCTGGCGGTGATGAGCTTCAACCCGCATTGCACCGCCGCGATGCGCCGGCATGCCCCGGACGTGCCGCGCGGCCTCGTGTCCTGCGCCTTCATCCCGTCGAGATGGCCCCAGATCACGTCCGAGACCTGCACGCGCCTGCGCTCGATCGCGGATTTCGGCAGGGTGGGCGCAAGCTTCATCAGCCATGACTGGACCGATCTGGGAAGCCCCCGCGTTTCGGAACTCAAGGCCAATGGCACGCCGATCCTGTGCTGGACGGTCACCACCCCCCAGATCGAGGCCGAGGCGCGGCGCGTGGCCGACAACATCACCTTCGAGGGATATCTGCCGTCGATCCCGGACTGATCGTCTCGTGTCGGCCCCGCGCCGGGATTGACCGTGTCGGCGCGCGCCCCATCTGTAGTGTCAATCCACACTTGGCAGGGTAGCCGGAGGCCCCCGTGGACGGCAGCGCACAGATCGACATCGAGGTTCTGACCGGTCTCCACCAGATCGAGGCAGCCGATTGGGATGCCTGCGCCTGTCCCGAGGCGGCGGATGGCGGACGGCCGAACGACCCCTTCACCACCCATCGTTTCCTGAGCGCGCTGGAAACCTCGCGCTCGGTGGGCACCGGGACCGGGTGGCAGCCACGTCACGTGGTGGCGCGCTGCAACGGCGAGGTCATCGCCTGCGCCCCGCTCTATGCCAAGGGGCACAGCCAGGGCGAATACATCTTCGATCACAACTGGGCCCATGCCTATGAACGGGCGGGCGGGCGCTATTACCCCAAGCTGCAGATGGCCGTGCCCTTCACGCCGGCGACAGGGCGGCGGTTCCTCACCCGGCCCGGCTGGGAGGAAACGGGGCGCGCCGCGCTGGTTCAGGGCGCCGTGCAACTGGCCAGCGACAATGCGCTGTCGTCGCTGCATGTCACCTTCTGCACCGAGGGCGAGGCGCGCGACGGCGAGGCGATGGGCCTGATGCGCCGGTCGAGCCAGCAGTTTCACTGGTTCAACGACGGCTACGCGGATTTCGATGGCTTCCTGCAGGCGCTGAGTTCGCGCAAGCGCAAGAACATCCGCAAGGAGCGGGAGCGCGCACAGGGCTTCGGCGGCGAAATCGTGGCCTATACCGGCGACGCGATCCGGCCCGAGCATTGGGACGCGTTCTGGGTCTTCTACCAGGACACCGGCGCGCGGAAATGGGGGATGCCCTATCTCACGCGGGCCTTCTTCGACACGGCGCAGGAGCTGCTGCGCGACGACATGCTGCTGGTTCTGGCCGAACGCGACGGGCGGCCGGTGGCGGGTGCGCTGAACTTCATCGGGCGCGATACGCTTTATGGCCGTTACTGGGGCTGCATCGAGGATCACCCCTGCCTGCATTTCGAACTGTGCTACTATCAGGCAATCGATTTCGCGATCGCACATGGCATGGGCCGGGTCGAGGCGGGCGCGCAGGGCCAGCACAAGCTGGCGCGCGGCTACTTGCCGGTCACGACCAATTCGCTGCACTGGGTGCGCGACGCCGGCTTTGCGGAGGCCATCGCGCAGTATCTCGAAGCCGAGCGGGAAGCCGTCGACCAGGAGATCGAGGTCCTCACGTCGTGGGGGCCGTTCAGGAAGGCAGACGTGGAGGAACAGGAATGATCGAGTCGCACAAGCTGGAGGGTGATGACCGGGACAAGGCGCTGGCCGCGCTCGCCGATCATGGCTGGACGGTCGTCGAGGGCAGGGACGCGATCACGAAGCGCTTCGTGTTCTCCGATTTCAACGCCGCCTTCGGCTGGATGACCCGCATCGCGATGGTGGCAGAGCACATGAACCACCACCCGGAATGGTTCAACGTCTACAAGACGGTCGAGGTGACGCTGACCACCCATGACGTGGATGGCCTGTCCAACCTGGATGTCGCGCTGGCCTCCAAGATGGACCGCATGGCGGCCGGCTGAGGCGCGGACACGTCGCCCGCGCCTCGAAGGTCTGTCAGGAGGCCGCGATCGAGGGTTTGCCGCCGATGGCCGCGAGCAGCGTTTCGCCTGCCGAGATCTCGCAGGCGCCCGGGCCGTCCTCGACGTTCAGCACTTTCACCACGCCGTCCTCGGCATAGAGCGCGTAGCGGCGGGAGCGGTCGTAGAAGCCCGCCGGTTCCGCCGTCCAGTTCATGCCGATCGCCTTGGTGAACTCGGCGCCCGCATCCCCGAGGAAGGTCAGCCCGGCCTCTTCCGCGCCGGTGTCCTTGGCCCAGGCGGCCATCACGAAAGGATCGTTGACCGAAACACAGATGATCTCGTCGACCCCGCTGGCGTCGAAATCGGTCTTGGTGCGGATGAAGCTTGGCACATGTGCCGCGCTGCAGGTGCGCGTGTAGGCGCCGGGCAGGCCGAAGATCACGACCTTGCGGCCCTTGACCTTGTCGCTCATCTTCACCGGCTCGGGCCCTTCGGCGCCGAAGATCAGGAGCGTGGCATCGGGCAGCGTGTCGCCGACGGAAATGGTCATCTGTTGGGATCTCCCTCGCTTGTGTATCCGTTCGCTGGCCATATAGGCTCCGCGCGACACACGGCCAACGAGAAAGACGGGCGGCCAACGCGAAAGGTGAAGGCGATGGAGAAGATTGTGGTGATCGGCGCGGGTCAGGCCGGAGCATCCTGCGTGGCGAAGCTGCGGAGCGAAGGCTTCACCGGGGCGATCACGCTGATCGGTGAGGAACACGCGCCGCCCTACCAGCGCCCGCCGCTGTCCAAGGCCTACCTGCTGGGCGAGATGGCGCTTGAACGGCTCTACCTTCGGCCCGAAAGCTATTACGCCGAAAACGGGATCGACCTGATGCTGGATACCACCGTGCAGGCCATTGACCGCGCCGACCGCAAGGTGATCGCCTCGGGGCACGCCATTTCCTATGACGCGCTGGTGCTCACCACGGGCTCCGTACCACGGCGCCTGCCCGGGCGCATCGGCGGCGAGCTTGGCGGCGTTCATGTCGTGCGCACGCTCAATGATGTCGACGAGATGGCCCCCGAGATCGCCGAGGGCCGCCGCGCCCTGATCGTGGGCGGCGGTTATATCGGGCTGGAGGCGGCGGCCGTCTGCCGCAAGAAGGGGCTCGACGTCACCCTGATCGAGATGGCCGACCGCATTCTTGCGCGCGTGGCCTGCCCCGAGACCTCCGCGTGGTTCCGCGCCCTGCACGAAAGCCATGGCGTGACCGTGCTGGAGGGCGTCGGCCTGACGACCCTGACCGAAGCGGACGGGCATGTCGCGGGCGCTGTTCTCTCGGACGGGTCCGAGCATCCTTTCGACCTCGTGATCGCGGGGATCGGCATCACGGCCGCAAGCGCCCTGGCCGAGGCCGCGGGGCTGACCATCGACAACGGCATCGCCGTGGATGCGCTGGGCCGCACCAGCGATCCCGCGATCTGGTCTGCGGGCGACTGCGCGAGCTTCCCCTATCGCGGCGGGCGCATCCGGCTGGAAAGCGTGCAGAACGCCATCGACCAGGCCGAGGCCGTGGCCAGGAACATCCTTGGCGCGGATGAGGATTACGTGCCGCATCCGTGGTTCTGGTCCGACCAGTACGACGTTAAGCTGCAGATCGCGGGGCTGAACACTGGCTATACGGATATCGTGGTGCGCGACGCGGGCGAAGCGCGGTCGCATTGGTATTATGCGGGCGACACGCTGGTGTCGGTGGACGCGATGAACGATCCGCGCGCCTACATGGTGGGCAAGCGCCTGATCGAGGCGGGGAAATCCCCCGCGCGGGACGCCGTGGCGGATCCCGCGACCGACCTCAAGGCGCTCTTGCGCGCATGAGGGCCGCTTGAGGATCGTGGGCGGACGCTGGCGGGGCAGGGTCCTCGCCGATCTGGGCCAGGGCGATCCCGCGGCCCATCTGCGGCCTACCACCGACAGGGTTCGCGAAAGCCTTTTCAACCTTCTGACCAATGGCCGCTGGGGCGATCTGGTGACTGGCACACGTGTGCTGGACCTGTTCGCCGGGACGGGGGCGTTGGGTCTCGAAGCGCTGTCGCGGGGCGCGGTCCATGCGACCTTCGTCGACGATGGCGGCGCGGCGCGGGCGCTTCTGCGGGACAATATCGGCCGCTGCTCGGCGCAGGGCGTGACCAAGGTGTTCCGCCGAGACGCCACGCAGCTCGGCGAGAACCGGGGCGCGCCCTTCACGCTGATCTTCCTCGACCCGCCCTATGGCATGGGTCTGGGTGACAGGGCGCTCGCCTCGGCGCGGGAAGGCGGCTGGATCGCGCCCGGCGCGACCATCGTCTGGGAGGAGGAGGCCCCCCCGCTGCCGCCGCCGGCGTTCGAGATCTTGGATGAACGGCGCTATGGCGGCACCAGCATCAGCCTGCTTCAGGCGCCATGATCCCGGGTCGCTTCAGATCCGCGCCCGGCCCTGCCGGATGACGAGGGCCTCGCACCATTGTCCGGCCTGCGGTGCGCCGCTTCCGGCCATGGCGCGCCACCCCTGGTACATCTGCGCGCTCTGCCGCGACAGGATCACCGACGCGGAAGGCCACCAGCTGGAATTCGGCAACACCTCCATCTCGGAGGGCTTCGCATGGCGCCGGGCGGGCGAGGACGCGTTCCACGAGGCGCAGGGCTTTCTCGGCCTTCTCGACGGCCGCCCGGTCCGCGTCAGTGCCGCGCGCTTCGGCGGGATCGTGGCGGAACCCGTTGCCCCACCGCTGGGCAGGATCGGACCCATCGCCTTCGACGAGGATGAGCTCGACACCTGAGGCCCGCGTTTGTCGGCCGGCAGCCCCTTGGGGTCGCAGGCGCGATACCTTTAACTCCTGCGGGGTGGGCCTAGTCGGTCCGTGTCGCGGTGCCGGCGTGGTCGGCCATCGCGGCCCGCGCGGCATCGACAAGCCCGGCACCGTCCAGTCCGCGCCCGGTCATTTCCGCGATCCAGCCCTGCGTGACGGCTTCGCCGACCGCCCTGACCTCGGCGGTCAGATCCTCGGACATAACGGCGATCTCGTTGCCTGCCGCCGCCATCGCCGCGCGCCCCTCGGCATCGCCGGTGTCGTGCGCACGACCGGCCCAGGCGCTTGCCATCATGCCGGAATTGGCGTCGATCACGGCGCGCAGATCATCCGGCAGTCCCTCGTAGACATCCCGGTTCATCGCCCAGAGGAAATAGAGATTGTAGAGGCTCCGGTCACCCGCCACGTCGGTATGGCTGCTTGCCAGTTCGTCGAGGCGAAGCGACGGCGCCTGTTCCCAGGTGATCACGCCCCCATCCACGACGCCGCGTGCCAGAGCCTCGGGGAAGGCGGGCACCGGCATTCCGATCGGCGTGGCGCCGAGCCGCTCAAGCAGAGTGGTCGCCGCGCGCGACGGGCCGCGCAGGCTCAGCCCGTCGAAATTCGAGAGCGCGTCGATCGGCGGCCCCGCAAGATGTATGATACCGGGACCATGCATATGCGCCGCGATGACGTGGACCTCCGCGAAATCGTCCATCAGGTGGGCCTGTGTGAACTCCCATGCGGCGCGGCTCGCTTCCTCGGCGGATTTCGTCGTCATGAAGGGCAGCTCCAGCGCCTCGGCCTCGGGGAAGCGGCCCGGCTGGTATCCGGGGATGACCCATCCCCCGTCGATGGCGCCGTCGCGGATCAGGTCGTATTGCGCTGGCGCCGCTCCGCCAAGCTGCATCGACGGATAGAGCTCGACCCGGATGCGGCCTTGCGATTGTTCCTCGATGGCGTCGGCCCAGGGCTGCATGAAGTATGTGGGGTTCGCCGACAGCGGCGATACGAAATGCTGGAAGCGCAGCGTCACCTCCGGTTCTGCATCCTGCGCCGGAGCGGGACCAACGGCGGCGAGGCTGACGACGGTCAGCGCGAAGGGGATGAAAAATCGCATGTGCGGACCTCCGTCATCGATCCTGCCTGATCTGCCGGGCGCTTAACGGTCCGACCGGGGGCATGTAATGAGGCATGCCGCCGCTGCCACGTGGCGCGAGGGAATTTTCCGGCGTCACGCCCGAATCCAGATGTCGCGGGTCTTGTTAACGAAACCTCAATATGGGACCTTCAGGGACAATCGAGCATAAACCAAGAACCCCACAGGCTGCCCCCATGCTGGAGACCCGCCCGGACGCCTCGGCGCTCCTTTCCACCGTTTTCGGTTTCGACGGATTTCGCCCCGGGCAGGCGGAAATCGTGGACGCCGTGGCGGCGGGTCGCAATGTGCTGGCCATCATGCCGACGGGCGGCGGCAAGTCCCTGTGCTTCCAGCTGCCCGCGATCATGCGGGACGGCGTTACAGTGGTGATCTCGCCCTTGATCGCGCTGATGCGCGACCAGGTTCGTGGATTGCGCGAGGCCGGCGTCGAGGCGGGCGCGCTGACCTCCGGCAACACGCCCGAGGAAACCGACGCTGTCTGGCAGGCGCTGGAGGAGCGGCGGCTGAAGCTTCTTTACATCGCGCCCGAACGGCTCGCGTCGTCCGGCACCGAGCGGATGCTGAACCGTGCCGGCGTCAGCCTGATCGCCGTGGACGAGGCCCATTGCGTCAGCCAGTGGGGCCATGATTTCCGGCCCGATTACCTGAAGATCGGGGCGCTGAGGCGCACGCTGAGTGTCCCTTTGGCCGCCTTCACCGCCACCGCCGATGCCGAAACCCGCGACGAGATCGTCGCGCGGCTTTTCGACGGCGCGGCCCCCGAGGTGTTCCTGCGCGGCTTCGACCGTCCCAACCTGAGCCTCGCCTTCGAGGCCAAGAACCAGCCGCGGAGCCAGATCCTCAGCTACGCCGCAGCGCGTCGCGGGCAATCGGGCATCGTCTATTGCGGCACGCGCGCCAAGACCGAGACGCTGGCGCGCGCGCTGTGCGATGATGGCCATAGCGCCTGCGCCTATCACGGCGGGATGGAGGCCCACGACCGCCGCCATGTCGAACACCGCTTCGCCACCGAGGACGGGCTGATCGTCGTGGCCACCGTCGCCTTCGGCATGGGCGTGGACAAGCCCGATATCCGCTGGGTCGCGCAGGCCGACCTGCCCAAGTCGATCGAGGCCTATTACCAGGAGATCGGCCGCGCCGGCCGCGACGGGGCGCCGGCCGACACGCTGACCCTTTACGGTCCCGACGACATCCGCTTTCGCCGCAGCCAGATCGACGAGGGGCTCGCCCCCCCGGACCGAAAGGCCGCAGATCATGCGCGTCTGAATGCGCTTCTGGGGCTGGCCGAGGCGATCTCCTGCCGCCGCCAGAAGCTTCTCGGCTATTTCGGGGAGGCGGCGGAGCCTTGCGGCAACTGCGATCTCTGCACCAAGCCGCCCGAGACCTTCGACGCCTCCACCGCCGTGCAGAAAGCGCTCAGCGCCATTCTGCGCACCGGCGAATGGTTCGGGGCCGGCCACCTGATCGATGTCCTGACGGGAACCGGGACCGACAAGGTCCGCGACCGGGGTCATGACCGCCTGCCGACCTTCGGCGTGGGCACCGAGTTCGACCGCAAGGGGTGGCAGGCGGTGTTCCGGCAGATGATGGGCCATGACCTCGTGCGTCCCGATCCCGCGCGCCATGGCGCACTGCGCCTGACCGAGGCCGCGCGCCCCATCCTGCGTGGCGAGGCGGGGATCACGCTCCGCAAGGACACGCTGGCCAGAGGCGGACGGCGCCCCGCCGCCAAGGCGCTGGTGTCGGAGGAGGACGCACCGCTTCTGTCCGCGCTCAAGGCCAAGCGCCGCGCGCTGGCCGAGACCGCGCGCGTGCCGGCCTATGTCATCTTCACCGACCGCACGCTGATCGAGATGGCCGAGACGAAACCCCAGTCGCTTGACGAAATGGCGCGCATCTCGGGCGTCGGCGCAACCAAGCTCGAACGCTACGGCGCCGCCTTCCTCGAGGTCGTCACCGGCGAGGCGGAGGCCCCGTCCCATCCCGCGCGCCGCAAGCTCGCGGGACGCGAGGCGGGCGTTCTCTACGACCGGCTCCTGTCGGTGCAGGCGGATCTGGCGCGCGGCGACAGCGGTCTCGACAAGCCGCTGTCCTGCTCCTCGTCGCAGCTTGCCAAACTGGCCGACCTGCGCCCGACCGACCGCGAATCCGTCGAGAAACTGCTTGGCGAACGTCGTGCCGACCGCTTCGCGGAGGCGTTTCTGGACGTCCTGCGCGCGGCGGGCTAGGTCGGTCCTGAACCCCGATACCAAACCAGGAGGCGCACCAGATGCTGACCGTGATTTCCCCGGCCAAACGGCTCGACTGGTCCGACCGCGGCGCCGCGATGACCGAGCCGCGCTTTCAGGATGACGCGGATGCGCTGGCCTCGGTGGCGCGCGAGTTGTCGGTGGACGCGCTGATGAAACTCATGGGCATCTCCCGCGACCTCGCCGGGCTGAACGCCGAACGCTTCGCGCGCTTCGGGGAGGACCTGTCCGACCGTCGCCCGGCCGCCTTCGCCTTCGCGGGCGACACCTATGCGGGGCTCGAGGCCGGCACGCTGGACGAGGACGCGCTGCGCTATGCCCAAGGCCACCTGCGCATCCTGTCGGGCCTTTACGGCATCCTGCGTCCGCTCGACGCGATCGAGGCCTACCGGCTCGAGATGGGCAGCCGCCTGCGGACCGAGAAGGGCCGCTCGCTTTATGACTGGTGGGGGCTACGGCTGGCGGATGCGCTCAACGACGAGGCGCGCACGCTCGGCACCGGTACATTGGTCAATTGCGCCTCGGTGGAATATTTCTCGGCCGTCGATGCCGGGGTACTCGACCTGCAAGTGGTCACGCCGGTCTTCCTCGAGGACAAGCCCGACGGTCCGCGCATCGTCAGCTTCTTCGCCAAGAAGGCACGCGGCGCGATGGCGCGATTCATCGTCGAGAATCGGCTGACCGACCCGGATGAGCTTCGCGCCTTCGACACAGGCGGCTATGCGCATGAGCCATCGCTGAGCGAACCGGGCAAACCCGCCTTTCTGCGCCGCGCCTCGGCCGAGGCCGCCGCCTGAGCGGTGCGCGCCGGGTCCGCCCGCAGCGCCGCGGACGGCTCATCCTGTCCCGCTCAGTGCCCGGGGGTCGACTTCTCGAAGGCAGCCTGCTGCTCCGCGCTCGCCTCGGCCTGGAATTTCTCTTTCCACTCGGCATAGGGCATGCCGTAGACCACCTCGCGCGCGGCCTCCTTGTCCATCTCGATGCCCTTCTCGGCGGCGGCTTCCTGGTACCAGCGGCTCAGGCAATTCCGGCAGAACCCGGTCAGGTTCATCATGTCGATGTTCTGCACGTCCTTGCGGTCGTCCAGATGCGCGAGCAGCCGGCGGAACGCGGCCGCCTCGAGCTCGGTCTTCGTCTGTTCGTCCATCGCGGTGTCCTCCGTTGCCATTTCCTCAGACCTCGGCAATCCGCAACGCCGCGTCAAGCATCGGCGCCAGCCGTCTTCCCCACGCGGACTGAGCGTCTTCCGTCTCGATCAGATCGTTGCGCACCTCGACCAGCACATGCGGCAGGCCCGTCTGCACACCATGCCGGTCCAGCGCGTCGCCGGGCAGATGGCCGGAATAGGGCTGGTTGTCGCCCACGCACAGGTCCGGCTCCGCGTTCAGGCGCGCCAGAAGCGGCAGGGCAAGCCGCGTGTCATCGGCATAGAGCACGCCCACATGCCACGGCCTCGGCGGGCGGCCGACGAATTGCGGCGTGAAGGAATGAATGGCGACGAGCACCGGGTCCGCGCGCGCGGCGATCAGCGCCTCGATCGCGCGGTGGTAAGGGCGGTGGTAGCGCGCCAGACGCCGCTCGACCTCCACGGCGTCGGCATGGCGGTTCGCGGGGATGATCGACCCGTCATAGACCTTCATCAGCAGCGTCGGGTCGTCCTCGCCCCGGTTCGGGTCGATCACGAGGCGCGAGAAATCCGACAGGATCACCGGCGCGTCGAGCGCTTCGGCCAGCGCACGCGCGACACCGGCGGCGCCGATGTCATAGGCGATGTGGCGTTCCATGTCCTGCCGCGGCAGCCCGAGATCCCCGCCGCCCACGTCCTCCGGCACCCGGTTCGAGGCGTGATCGCAGGTGATCACCCAGCGCGCGGGCCTGTCCGCGCCTTTGACATGGTAGGGGGCTGATTGCTGGGAGGCCGTCATTGCCCTGTCACCCTTGCGTGGTCCGGAGCCGGGCATAGGCGATGGCCGGGGGAATGCAAAGTGCCGCAAGGGCGCTGTCCCCGGTTGTCCTGATGCGACGAATGCGCCAAGACGGCGACAGCACGGATGTGAGCGGTAACATCGCCCCCGGCCCACCGGCCGACGCCGTGCGCAGGACGCCAGTACGCAGAGGGAACGGCCCGCCATGAAACGCGCAAGACATGTCAAGATCGTCGCCACGCTCGGGCCGTCGTCGGAAGGCTACGACATGATCCGCAAGCTCTACGAGGCGGGGGCCGATGTCTTCCGCCTCAACATGAGCCATGGCGGCCATGACGAGATTCGCGCCCGCCACGCCGCGATCCGGCAGGTCGAGAAGGATGTGGGCCGCCCCATCGCGATCCTCGCCGACCTGCAGGGTCCCAAGTTGCGTTGCGGCACCTTCGCCAACGGCGAGGGCTACGACCTCGAGAACGGCGCATCCTTCCGCTTCGATCTCGACCCGACGCCCGGCGATGCGCGCCGCGTCCAGCTGCCCCACAAGGAGATCTTCGCGGCCATCGAACCCGGCGCGCGGCTGCTGGTCAACGATGGCAAGGTGCGGCTGCGCGTCGATACCTGCGGCCCCGATTTCGCCGAGTGCACCGTCGTCGCCGGCGGCCCGATCTCGAACCGCAAGGGCGTGAACGTGCCCGATGTGGTGCTGCCGCTGGCCGCGCTGTCCGAGAAGGACCGCAAGGACCTCGAATTCGTATGCCAGCTTGGTGTCGACTGGCTCGCGCTCAGTTTCGTGCAGCGCGCCGCCGACGTGCACGAGGCGCGGGGGCTCGCCAGGGGACGCGCCGCGATCCTGTCCAAGATCGAGAAACCCGCCGCCGTGCAGGCCTTCGACGAGATCCTCGCCACCTCGGACGGGATAATGGTCGCGCGCGGCGATCTGGGCGTCGAGTTGCCGGTGCACGCCGTCCCGCCGATCCAGAAGCGCCTCGTGCGCAAGTGCCGGACCGCGGCCAAGCCGGTCATCGTCGCCACGCAGATGCTGGAAAGCATGATCGAAAGCCCGATGCCGACCCGCGCCGAGGTCTCGGACGTGGCCACCGCGCTTTACGAGGGCGCCGACGCGGTGATGCTCAGCGCGGAATCGGCCGCCGGCGACTATCCGATCGATGCCGTGACCACGATGCACAACGTCGCCGTCGAGGTCGAAAGCGATCCGAATTACCGCGACATCATGCAGGCGTCGCGCGTGGTGCAACGCAACACCACCGCAGATGCGATCGTCGCGGCCTCCCGCGAGATCGCCGAGACGGTGGATATCAAGGCGATCTGCTGTTTCACGCAATCGGGCAAGACCGCCGCACTGGTGGCGCGCGAACGTCCGAACGTGCCGATCCTCGCGCTGACACCGCTGGTGGGGGTGGCCCGGCGCATGTGCCTGACATGGGGGATCGCGTGTTTCATGACCGAGGAACAGAGCCGCTTCAAGGGCGCGGTGGTCTCGGCCGCCCGCGCGGCGCGCTCTGGCGGCTACGCCACGGAAGAGGATCAGATCATCGTCGTCGCCGGCGTGCCCTTTAACGTTCAGGGCTCGACGAACATCCTGCGCGTCGCACCCTGCGCGGAACGTCTGATCTACGCCACCGATCCCGGTTGATCCGGGCCGAACAGGCTTGCCGCGCGCGCGCGATCGCATAGGGTCGCCCCATGAACATTGGCGCGGACATCCTCATCGTGATCGGAACAGTCGTGACCGGCTTCGCGCTGTCCTCGGTCGTCGCGGGCTGGGCCACCCGCACCAGGCCGGTGATGGCGCTGGTCTCGCTGGTGATCGGGCTGGGGCTGCTGGTCTTCGTGCATCTGCAACTGCCCGACGGCCTGTCCCTGATGGATATCCCGGAATCCTTCATCCTCGTGGCGGCCCGCATCCTGAATTGAGAACTTGTCACGCCCCGTCAATGGCGGTATGCGACCCGCTCCACGGTGCGGCCGGCCAGAACGGCATGCCGAGTCGCGCCTGAACCGACCCTCGAGACCAGGAGACGGAAATGCCGAAGATGAAGACCAAATCGAGCGCCAAGAAGCGCTTCAAGGTGACGGGCACCGGCAAGGTGATGGCCGCACAGGCCGGCAAGCGGCACGGGATGATCAAGCGGACGAACAAGTTCGTCCGCAACGCGCGCGGCATGCAGGTGCTGAGCGAGCCTGATCAGAAGATCGTCAAATCCTACATGCCCTACGACCGCTGAGGAGGCCGCACAATGTCCCGCACCAAAGGTGGAACCGTCACCCATCGCCGCCACAAGAAGGTTCTTGACGCGGCCAAAGGTTATTACGGCGCGCGGTCGCGCAGCTTCCGCACCGCGACGCAGGCCGTCGACAAGGCCAACCAGTACGCGACCCGCGACCGCAAGGCCCGCAAGCGCCAGTTCCGCGCGCTGTGGATCCAGCGGATCAACGCCGCTGTCCGCTCGCATGACGAGAACCTGACCTATTCGCGCTTCATCAACGGTCTGGCAAAGGCCGGGATCGAGGTGGACCGCAAGGTTCTGGCCGATCTCGCCATCCATGAGCCTGACGCGTTCGGCGCCATCGTCGCACAGGCCAAGGCCGCGCTCTGAGGTCATCGCCTGACGGGAATCGAACGGGCCGCCTTTCGGGGCGGCCCTTTTCGTGTTTGCGCCGCGCTTGCATTCCCGAGGCTGCATGGTAGGGGAAACGGCGCATTTTCCGAGATGACGACGGGAACGGAGACGGGGATCATGGACGGCTTGGACAACCTGAAATCGGACTGGCTGGGCCGGATCGGTGCCGCAAGCGACGAGGCCACGCTGGAGGAGCTTCGCGTCGCCGCCGTCGGCAAGAAGGGCGAGATCAGCCTGAAGATGCGCGAGTTGGGCCGCATGACCCCCGAGGAACGGCAGGTCGCGGGCCCCGCGCTCAATGCGTTGAAGGACGAGGTGAACTCCGCCATCGCCGCGAAGAAGGCCGCACTTGCCGATGCCGCGCTCGACGCGCGTCTGCGGGCCGAGTGGCTCGACGTCACGCTGCCCGCGCACCACCGCCGCGTGGGCACGATCCATCCCGTCAGCCAGGTCACCGAAGAGGTCACGGCCATTTTCGCCGACATGGGTTTCACTGTCGCCGAGGGGCCGCAGATCGAGACCGATTTCTACAATTTCGACGCGCTGAACATCCCCGGCCACCACCCCGCGCGGGCCGAGATGGACACGTTCTACATGGCCCGCGCCGAGGGCGACGATCGCCCGCCGCACGTGTTGCGCACCCACACCAGCCCGGTGCAGATCCGCCACATGCAGGCCCATGGCGCCCCTTGCCGGGTGATCGCCCCGGGCCGCGTCTACCGCGCCGATTACGACCAGACGCACACGCCCATGTTCCATCAGGTCGAGGGTCTGGCCATCGACCGCGACATCTCCATGGCGAACCTGAAATGGACGCTGGAGGAGTTCTTCTCGGCCTATTTCGGCACCAAGGTGAAGACCCGCTTCCGCGCCTCGCATTTCCCGTTCACCGAGCCCTCGGCCGAGGTCGACATCCAGTGTTCGTGGGAAGGCGGCACCGTGAAGGTGGGCGAGGGCGACGACTGGCTCGAGGTGCTGGGCTCGGGCATGGTGCATCCGAAGGTTCTTGAGGCGGCGGGGGTCGATCCGTCGCAATGGCAGGGCTTCGCCTTCGGCATGGGCATCGACCGGATCGGGATGCTGAAATACGGGATTCCGGACCTGCGGGCGTTTTTCGATAGCGATCTGCGCTGGCTGCGGCACTATGGATTCAGCGCGCTGGAGGTGCCGACGGTTCACGCGGGGATGTGATGGGCCAAACTGGGATCGAGATTTGGGTAGCTACGGCTACAATTGCCGCTGCGTCGATTGCTGTCGTCGGAAGTCTTGTGTTGTTTGCGCTTCAGCGCCGAGCTGATCGCTTGTCTGTTCTGCGACACCATAAGCGACAACTATACGCAGAATTCCTCGAATCGCTTATGTCAAGCGGTGCCGGGGCCAATCCCCACCGCTACAATGAAGTTCGTATGCAAATTGCCTTGGTCGCATCGGATGCCGTTCTCCGTAGCATGAATGAGTTCGCTGGCTACGCGGCTCGTAGTTCGAAACCAGGCTCCGTCAGAGACATGAACGTGTTCAAGAACCTGCTTGCCGGTTTGCTGCTAGAGATGCGACGTGACGTCTTCGACAAAACCTCACTAGGCAAGAAAGAACTGGCGCTGGTCTTGCCGATTGAGGACTGAACAGTCCGATGTGCCGTCACAAGAACGCAATGGTGCTAAGGCTCCGGCCCGAATAGCGACAAAGGCGCCGGGCGAGCGCCTGCCCGTTCCGGCGGGCTGGCGCTTTGACGGCCGGGCGCTTCCTTCATTCGGTGCGATGACTTGGCTGCCATAAAGTGCGCCGAACGACCGTGGCTCGCGCCATCCCACGGGCAGGCGCTCGCCCGGCTTTGCGCGGTGAGTTTCGTGGGGCGCAGCTTGACAAGTCCCGCCACCCCCGCCCCCCTTTCCCCGGGTGGACACCGCGCGCAGAGACGCTAGAACGCGCTGAACCCCGCGACGGAGCCTGAAGCGAT
>Ga0209947_1000417_pt1 | contig 26573 bp, 22 predicted proteins | sample SalPonR2_B_D2_MG_FD_185706 | JGI IMG/M metagenome (GOLD analysis project Ga0209947, IMG submission 185706) | Salt pond soil microbial communities from South San Francisco under conditions of wetland restoration - Salt Pond MetaG R2_B_D2_MG... ...
TTGAATCTATTTAAAATCTTCAATTTTTTTAGCATAAGAAACAATCTCTTCAATATGTCCTTTATTGACATAATTAGTCGGATTATAAAAGCCCTTAAGAATTGCTTTTTCATCCTTTGTTTTGTTGTTTTTCTTTTCCAGGTATTTTTTAAATACATTTAGCATAACTTTAAAAACGCCTTTAACTTTAGAAAAATCAACCCCACCAGGTAAATAAAAAAATTTGTGGAATGCTAATTGTTCTTCATTAAAGTTATTATTTTTAATATCATTGATATCTTTTTCAACATTATTATTACCAGCACAGGCGAAAATAATAATTGGTTTCTCTTTAAACCATTTCAGAACTTTTTTAATTTTGTTCATTTTACCCATATATACACCACTACCAAAAATAATGTTTTGGTAGTTACTTATTTCTGTTTTTTTAAATTTTGAAAAATCTCTTATTTCCCAATCTAATTCTTCCGCAATCCAAGTGGCATACTGCAAAGTGTTTCCATATTTGCTCTTATATAGAACAATATTTTTCATTATCTTTTTCCTTTCTTTAAAGTCTTAACTGCCTTATCAGCAGCAACTTTTCCAGTTAAGATACTGATTGGTAGTCCTGAAGGGCTAAATGTCCATTGACCAGCTTTTAATACATCAGGAATTGGAGTATTACAGGTTTTTTTGATTCGAGTCATCCTAGTTATAGCTGGTATAACATCATTGGTGAAAGCCCAACCAGTGATGCTTCCTTCGAAATTACCACTTAATCTTTCGATGGTGAGTGGCGAAGAACTAAAGCGATTAATGATTTTCCCTTTTATGTTTTTATATATGCTGTTGTTAAGAACAGCAATAATCTTTTTTTCAGCAATGTTTTTAAAATCTTCATAAAATCCTAAAGATTTAATATTACTGACAAAATTATAATCCATTGGAACACTGACAATTAATCCCGTTTTCCCTTTTGGAGCAAGATTTTCATTCCGTAGAGAAGGAATTGAAATTTCATAAGTAGTATATTTAAGATAATCATTCATCCAGTTGATAATTTCCTTTTTATCAACTGATTTACTTACAGTTTTAAGTCTCTCTATAATTTTTGATTGGCCGATTTTTTCAGGTGTATAAAAACAATGGCCACTGGACCTTTTTAAAAAGTATCTTTTGTCTAAATCAATAGCTAAAAAAAGTGAGAAAATTGAATCTCCACCTTTTTTCCCACTAAGAAGACTTTTTTGTTCTTCAATTCTTTTTTTGATTTTGATATCTTTAATTGTTTCAATGTCGATTGCATTATATAACTGATTTAGATCAGCTGCCCAAATTAATTGATCATATTCATACTGTTGATTCTTCTGATCAAAAAGAGTTTTATTATAGCAATCAATTTTTTTGATTTCTGTACCCGTTTTGATAATACCATCTGATTGGCTGATATAACCTTCTATCTTTTTAACCAAATCAAACGTTCCATTAATCGGGTATTCATAATCTAAATACAGGCTAAAATAACTCAAAGCAAAAGAAGCAGGTGTCTTTTGAAAAAAATGTTGAATAATGATATCAATTAATGATTGATTATTAGTTAACTGACTCAAATAATCATTAGCTGGCAAATTAAATTCCTTGATTTTTCTTGATTTTGCTAAAAATTTAAATAGCCAGGGAATCAATGTTTTGAAAAGATATTTTTTGTCTTTCTTTAAATCTTTAAATAAAGGATTCTCAATCCCATATAAAACATCCATATAATTCATAACTTTTTTAATTTCATGAAGTATTACATCAATATCGTTTTCATTATCAGGATAAAGTTTCACAAGCATTTCCCGGTAATCATTTAAACTATCAATTGTATCAATTCGTATTAATTCATTTTCAATCCCAATAGATACAGTGTTTTTGACAAATTCAATATTTAAACCAAGCTGCTTTATCATAGGTTTAACAATTCCGGAATCAATAATACCTCTAACACCTGCATCAAACAAAAATCCGTCATGATAAAATGAACTTACTAAACCACCTACCTTCTTTTCTTTTTCGCAAAGTAGTATTTTGCAGCCGTTTTTAGTCAGATAAGCTGTGCTTGTCAATCCAGCAATTCCACCACCGACAATGATTGCATCATATCTCATTCAATCACACATCCTTTTCGGTTAAGCCAACCATGTCTAAACTCAAGTTCCATATTTTTTTCTGTTTTTTTTGGTCTAAAGCATGTTTTGCGGGTTTTTCTTCGAGTGTTAGATTAAAAAATTTACCACTAACATTACTTAATTCACTGGCTGAAGCTAAATAATAAATCGCTTCACCGGATATCTTTGGATCTTTTAAAAAATGCCAGGTTACATTATGTAAAAACCACCGATATAGTCTACCGTTATTATTACCTATGTTAGTTCTTACACCACCTGGGTGCATGGCATTGATAGTAACATTAGTACCTTCCAACTCTTCAGCTAATTGCAAGACAGTTAATAATTGCGCTGTTTTAGAAGCTCCGTAACTTCTCAAACCAGTATAGATCCGCTTTTCCCAGTTTAAATCATTTAGATCCAGTCCGTTAAATCGATGTCCCTCCGAATTGACTTGAATAATTCTTGAAGGTGAAGATTCAATCATTCTGTCTAATAGCAGTTGAGTAATCAAAAAAGTTCCTAGATGATTGACACAAAAGGCCATTTCAAACCCATCTTTATTTAAAATTCTTTTAGTTGAATGAATACCGACACTATTAATCAAAATATCTATTTTTTGATATCTATTTAGAATCGCCATAGCTGCTTTTTTGACTTGTTTTAAATCAGAAAAATCAGCGATAAAATAATCAACAAATACTGAATACTTTTTTTCAATCTCTTCTTTGACAGCTTTAGCTTTATTTTCGTTGCGAACTACCATCACAATATTCGCTCTACCAGCAGATAATGCTTTTACAGCTTCATAACCAACGCCAGAAGTAGCACCGGATACAACACATAGTTTCCCATCCATAGATTCAATACTATGTTTTTGATCAGCTTTACTATTTTTAATGAACATCAATTGTTCCGGAAATTTAAATATCATTTTACATCTCCTTACCCGAAAAACAATCTCATAAACCATCGATATATTATTCTAATAAAAGGAATTTCATCATAAATATCGCCCCAAAGATCGTAATAATCTCTTTGCTCAATAATGAGCCCTTCACTATCAAAAGTCAACCTTGTGGAACCGTAAAGCGGTTTTGGTGGAAAAAACCTAAAAGACATCGTCATCTTCCATTCCATCATCACAATATTATCAGTTTTACTAATATTAATAATATCCATTTTTAAACTCTTACAACGTTTAGTCAAGCGATTACACATTGCTTTAAACTTATGTTTTCCTTCAATTTTCTGGATTGAATCTTGAAAGATAATATCTGCATGATAGAGAGGAAAAATATGTGACCAATCCGGTTTTTTTTCTTCACTATATGTTTTCGACCATAATTTTTTAATCTTTTCAGTAGATAATATTTGACTTTCTTGTAGGTTATTAGTCATAAAAACACTCCACCTCTTTTTATTAAAAAATGTAATTTTTCAAAACAATCTTTATCTGGCAAATATATTAATCTGTTCATTTTTCTATCAATTTCCTTCAAGGTCTTTATTAGATTAATATTTTAGATACCCTATTATAATTATATGAAGGTTCAATTACTTTGAACTTAATAGAAACTGTTCTTTTAAGTCTATTAGCTAGCTAAACACTTAATTCTTATTAACCTCCTAGCTTTATATATGGGCTTTTCTAATTGCTGAAAGAGATGAATAAAATCTACATAATAAGTAATATAATACTGAATATATAAAACATTTTTATATTAACTATTTCTATATATACAACAAATATCCTTTATAAAGCTGATTTTATTAGAAAATTATCTTTTTCATTTTTATTAAATTGTATAATTAAACAAACATAAGATATAAAAAACATGATACATACCTGTAATCTCCTTTTTATATTTTATGGAAGAGATTCTTCCGAAATTTAAAATTATTTTTGTTGGCTCGACAGGTATTAATTTAATTTTGTGATTTTACTTTCCTAATTCAGGTATAAATGATATTATTAGAAGATTAAAAATTACAGGTAAATTTATCCAACTACTTAATATAAAATATGCAAAACTTCAGCGTCTCCACTGAGCTGGTCATTTCGTTTTTATCTGTATGTTATGATTAAATATTAAAAAAAATCAATAGAGATAAAAAACCTGCTTCTCAGCAGGTTTAATGACTTTCAAATAATAAATATAATAACATTTAATTTATCTAGATTTACCTATTAATTGTTTTTCTCCATCTATAATTTCAAATAAGAAGATCGGTTTACTTGTTGGTAAACCTTCATTCATGCTCCAAGTAATTTGGATACCTTTAAAATTTTCTACATTTCTACAATAATCTCTTATTTTTATTCTTTCTTCTGCTAATTTAGCTGGATCCCCTGTAAGTTTTCCTTCTTCTATAGCTTCTTTGATCATATATACAGAATCATAATAATTTGTAGCTAATGAGCCCGGGTTTTTACCGTCATGGTCTTCTTTATATTCTTGTTTGAAATTCAACCATCTTTCATTTTCACTATCTGGATCGATATAATTATAAATAGAGATGCCATTTAATGCATCCCCTCCCGTAGTATAAAGGGCAGTATCATCAGCACTACTAAATACTAAAATATTGTCTTTCTCTTCCCAACCTCTGTTTACTAGCTCTTTAATTATTTTACCTGCTTTATCTGGATTACATGTTAATACAAAACCATCTGGATCTTCTGCAAGTGCTTTAACTACTAGTGAACTAAATTCTACAGCATCTTTTGGTACTTCTATATCTATAACCTCTACATTTTTATTATTGAGACCTATGGTGTGTGCGCCGGCCATACCAGGCCAAGCAGCCCATTTTTCAACAAATTGTACAATCTTTTCCATCTCTGGGTTTTCTTCCGCCCACAATTCTGTTACGGGAGGCAACTTTTCCTCTGTGGGAGGATACCAGGACAATGTCCATGGAAAATACTCTACTGTATATTCATAACTGGTAGAGGAAGTCATACAAAATAGACCATTTCGAACAGCTAAAGGAACAGCAGCCATAATAACTGCTTCAGGTACTGGACCCATAACTACAAGTGCATCATCAACTATCTTACTCATTTCTTCAATGCCTTTATCTGGTTGTACTCCTGTATCATGTATTACTATCTCAACTGGTTTGCCTCTTATTCCACCTTCTTCATTGATTTTAGCAGCAGCATAGTTAGCACTCCATGACATATATTCTCCTATACTAGCAATTGGGCCAGTTACGGAATTCAAAAAGTGAATTTCCCAAGTATCTACAGCAACTTCATCTTGAGCAAATGTCATACTACCAAATGCGAAAATTAGCAACATAATTAACATAAATTTTGCAACATATTTCCTCAATTTTATTCACTCCTTATTTATCATAAACATTCTTTTGGGTTTTTCTGTCTCCTTTTAAAAATTAAAGTAATATATAGGCTTTTTAGCTTCCTGATCTTTTTTTAAGCAATTCCCACAGCATTTTTTTTGTGATAAGTCCTTTAGGTTTAGTAGCAATTATTGCTACAAGCAGGACACCATAAATTAATAATCTCCATGAAGCAATACTACTTGGAAGTATCATTGGAACACCTCTTAATATTAAAGCAGCTGGTATAACACCCCACATCGTTGTATATCCACCGATAAATAATATGGTCATCAGAGTTCCAATTAAATGAAAGGTGAAAAAATCTGGAAAGAGACTGCCAACAAAAAAAGCATAAAATACACCTGCACTACCTGCAATTCCACCACTTATAGTCTGAAAAAGCATTCCTATCTGCTTTGGCTTAATACCCATACTTTTTGCCAAATTTTCATCAGTAAATATAACTGATGCTGCTCTACCAATACGAGAATGATCTATTCTATATAGAAAATAACCAATTACTAACAAAAAGGCAAATAAAATTATAAGAGGATGGTCTAGGACGGGAATCCCAAATAAACCTATGGTCCCTCCCAGGTAATCGGTGTTTTCTATTGCTGTTTTGATTATAAATACAAATGTTATACCAACAATAACCACTGTAAAGGTTGGCGCATTACCTATTGTATGGGAAATTAAGTAGGAAATTAATGCCCCTATAACTATGGACAATAACAATGTCGGTAAAAAAGACCAGCCGAAATTAACAGATAAAATTCCACCCATATAACTTGTCACAGCCATTGTTGCTACAGCCAAAAAGTGTAGATGCTTTACTCTATATGGTAAGTATATGGACCAGGCCATTAAAATGTATGTCATTGAAAAACCTAAAAAATACATTAATGTGCTAGACAAATTAAGTTACCTCCTATAATTTATTTATTCGACTGCAGCACCAAATAATCCTTTTGGTTTGGCTAAGATTACTATTAACATAATAACAAAAGCAATTACATTTGACCACGATCCAGCTACATAACCTATAGCAACTGATTCCACTACCCCCAGGGCTAAGCCAACAAATAATCCTCCCTTTAAGTTGCCTAATCCAGCTACTATAGAAACAGCAAGAACTTTTAGAGCAACTGATTCTCCCAACCAGGGAGAGGCAGTACCAATTAACATTGATAGTAATAATGCAATAAATCCCCCCAATAAACCGGCTATCAAGTAACTCATCATACTGGTTTTAAATATGGGAATACCAAATAATTTTGCCACATGACGGTTTTCAGCAATTGCTCTAAATAATCTGCCTACCATAGTTCTATATAAAAGATAGAAGAAAGCAACTACTACTATTATGCCTCCCACCCAGGCGAAAATACTGCTGCGTGATATATTGATAATACCATATCTAAATACTGATCCACCTACCCAATTATCAGAAAAAGAAATAGGGAAACCTTGATTGAGTGAATGTGACATTATCTCAACCAAAACCATACTCAAACCAATTGAAGCAACAAAAGTTGCATTTATATCTGTACCTTTTATCGATGTAATCCTTCTGAAAATAGGTTCACTTAATAAGTTTAAAAAAATTGATACAACTATTGTTACAAGTATTGCAAGAATTACATTATTAGTTGCTCTTAATACAGCCCAAGTAGCATACATACTGATTACAACAAATTGAGGATAAGCAAATTGTATAATCTTGGCTACCAATAACATAAGATTAAATCCTGTTACCAATAAAACATATATACTACCTAATGATAGACCATTTAAGACTTGTGCGATAAAAAACTCCATCAGCTTCCCCCTTGCTCTAAATGCTTCCTCCAAGATATGCATCTTTTATCTCTTCGTCATTTAAAAGGTCATCTGCTTGCCCTTCCATCACTATATTACCCGTTTCTAAAACATAAGCCCTATCTGCTATTTCTAAAGATTTCTTGGCATTTTGCTCAGAAAGAAGTATTGTATAACCTACATTATTTAATTTCACTAATATATCAAAAATATCATTTACAATTTTTGGAGCCAACCCTAGTGAGGGCTCGTCAACGAGTATCAGCTCTGGGTCAGATAGCAAACCTCTACCAATAGAAAGCATCTGCTGTTCTCCGCCACTTAAGGTACCTGCAGTTTGTTCTTTTCTTTCTCTTAATATTGGGAAATATCCAAAAATATTTTCTATACTTTGTTCCTTTTTCTTGCCATGATAAGTGCCTAATTGTAAATTTTCCAATACGGACATGGAATTAAATATCAAATGTCCTTCCGGTATAATGCTAATCCCATTTGCTACAATTTTATCTGTATGTAATTTTGTAAGTTCTTTGCCCTTGAATTTTATACTTCCTTTAGGGGCTTGGATATTTAAAATAGACTTTAATAAAGTGGATTTGCCAGCTCCATTAGCCCCTATTAAAACTACAAATTCACTTTTTGCAACTTCAAGAGAGATGTTTTTTAAAGCCTGTATAGAATCATAAAATACATTTACATTATTCATCTTTAAAAATGTAGTTCCATTATTATTCACCTAAATATGCCTCCAATAAATCAGGATCATTTTTTATTTCCCCGGGTTTACCCTCACTTAATTTTGTACCGAAATTTATAGCAGTAATTCTATCACATAAATCCATAACTAAATTCACATCATGACTTATAACTATAACAGTTATACCACGCCTATTAATTTTTTTAATAATATCTTTAACCCACTCTGTTTCTTTAGAGTCCATACCTGAAGCAGGCTCATCTAACATAATTAAGTTCGGATTCACTACTATTGCTCTAGCAAGTTGTAATAATTGTCTTTCAACCCACATAAGATCATCTGCCCATCTGTTTGAATATCCTTCTAAACCAACAAACTTTAAACTTTCTAATGCCTTTTCTCTCATATCTTTTTCTCGCTTACTAATAGAGAAATGTCTTAAGAAAAAATCCTTAATAGGATTAATATCATTATATAAATACATGGCTGCTTTTACATTGTTTACAACATTCATGTCCTCAACTATACTACCTTTTTGGAAAGTTCTAGATATACCCATTTTGGCTATCTCTTCTACATTTAAATTATCAATCCTTTTATTCCGGAAATATATTTCTCCCCGAGTGGGTTCTAAAATACCGGTCACCACATTAAAAAATGTGGTCTTCCCTGCTCCATTTGGCCCTATAATACCATGAATATTATTTTTATATATATTAACATTGAGATTATCAAGAGCTTTTACTCCACCAAAATGCCTACTTAAGTTTTGTACTGTTAAAATGTCATTATTTCCCACCATAAACCACTGCCCTTTTAAAATAATATTATCTTAAAACCTTTCCTCTTATCCGATTGAACTATTTAAATTATTACCCCTACCATTAATTAAACTACTTTAATATTCTAAAGCCCGATCAATTTTTTTAAAATATTTAATAACTCCCGCTGTTGTATTTAAAATCAAAACCAAAGGTGCTGTTTTCAATTAAATTAACTTTATAATATCCAAAAGTTCCAATATTTAAAACACGTCTTAAATATATTTTATATAATTTATATTCTATGAAGACCAAAGGTCTCTTTTTCACAGAAAAATATTTTTTGTCTTATAGTTTGTAAATAATTTTAAATTTTATTAGTCTTTTATAAACAAATTTTACTACATATATATCTATCTATCAATACTTCATTATGATAATTTTAGAAATGATTTAAAAAATACTGTCAGCACAAGTATAAATCATTGTAATATTTGTTCTGTTTCTATTATTATATTTAAACTCCTAAACTCAGAAAGTAAATAAATAAAATAAAACAAACAATTATTATGAGAATAATTCATTAAAAAAATTCTATCATTAAATATAAGAAAAGAAAACTCCTTTTTTGACAATATAATAGTAGACAAAATCATTAAAGAAAGGAATCCTCTACTATTAGAATATCTGAAACTTTATACAAAAGTCAAGAATTTGCTTCACTCATTTCAAAAATAAAAATCTTAAATATTTAAACAAACAAAAAGTACTAATCCTAATTATCTCAGCTGCCTGATTTCAGTCATGAAAATAATATCATGAGTTCTTTTTTTAATTCTAACTTTGTATTTTAAGCAGTTTTGAAGTCTACACCACTTCAAATGCATTGTTTAAGAAAAACAAATGATATTAACAATTTTGTTAAATCAGTATAAGGCCTTTTGTATTATCAATCATATCATTGATTTTTGTTTAGTCAACAAACATTTTTTATTCATTACAATAACCTGTTTGTGCCTGGTATTATAAAAATATAAATACATCACCCGATATAAGTACATTTTTTTAGGTTTAAAACAAAATAGAAGTACATAATACCCAAACATTAATAATTAACTGAACTTAACTGTTTTTTATAAGTTTTTAATCAGTACTGTTGATAGTATCTCTGCTTCATAAAAAAGTGAATAGTCTATTGAATATTTAGAGCAAATCATAGATAATTCATCAAATCAAGTATTGAATCAAAGACAAAAACTATATTTTAAAAATATACATACTGTTTTCATGTCGGAAGATAACTGTAATACTTAATTATTTTTATTGCTACTAGTTTTTGGATTTAGGTTAATATTAATGACAGTTTTTAAATCTAAATTTCTAAATTTAAGTTCTAATTTTGTTTTCCTTTGCAATTAATAAAAAAAAATATATTTATTAATAAATTTCACTTTTTTTTAATCCTTTTTTGTTATATAATGTTGATGATCTATAGAAAAGGGAGAAGAACTCTTTTTATATATTGTTAATAACACTATTCAATCAAAACTCATTTCTATGATATTTCCTTATAATAGTGAAGACATCAATTTGATCTTTATAATGTATTTATATTTCAAAAATAATTTAAAAAAAGATAATCATGATTATTAATTTTTTTCTCTCCATAAATCAAAGTTATTCAGTATAAGATATTATTATTTCAGTATTATTAATAAATGGTATATACTATATCATAGATAGTTCAATTTGTGAATAATATTATAAGTATGTAAATACTAAGCTTTCATCCCGAGTTCGGGGTTATCTTTTTACCCCAGCTTGCGAATTTTAGAACAAAGTTATTATAAGCTTAGAAATATTAAAAAGGGGGAATTAAAGGGTGAAAAATAAACCAGAAAAATTTTTAGGATTTATTGTTATCTTGATAGTTTTATTTGTAGCCAAATTCTGGCTGAAAACAGACATATTATTTTTTAGATTATTAGCCGGATCGGGACTGGGATACGCTTTAGCTAGAGCTTATACTGGATTTGCAGGTAGTGTAAATAGAGCTTACAGAACCGGTTCAACTAAATTAATGAGAACTATGTTGTTTATGTTCTTTATCACAGCAGTTTTAATGACAGCTTTTCTATTTGGTAAAGATCCTGCTAGCTTCAACCTCTGGATTAAACCAATAAATATTGGATTAATGTTAGGCGGCTTTCTATTTGGTTTTGGGATGTCTATTTCTGTTTGCTGTGCTAGTGGTGTTTTGACTGACTTACCACAAGCTTTACCAAGAGCATTTACGACCTTGATTTTCTTTATGGTGGGAACATTTATTGGTTTTCCTGTTCAGTATACTGCTAATTGGGTGCAAAAATCATGGGTCAGTACTTACATAGGCTACAGAACAATGGGTGGTGTTTTTCTGCCTGACTTGTTTCAAGGAGATGGTTTTGAAGGTTATTTAGGGGCATTAATTGCTTTTGGTGCCCTCTGCCTGTTTATTGCCTTTTTAGCAAATTATTATGAAAAGCGTAAAAAAATGACCGGGCAATATAGCGGTTTAGAAATAGAAAAAGTTCAGGAAAATTTAGAACCTATGGATTTAAAAAAATTCAAATTATTTAGTGCTGACACTTATTACCACCTTTTTGAAAAACCATGGACATTGAAACAAGGCGCTATAGCATTAGCTATAATTGTTACACTCATGATGGGAATAACAGGTTATGGCTGGGGTGTTTCTCGTGCTTATGGTATCTGGTTTGGTAAAATATTAATGTTATTTGGTATTTCTGCTGAAGCTATTGCAGAATTTGCAAAAGTATCGGCTGAAACTTTTGCAACTCCTTTCTTTGAACATCAAACTTCTGTCCAGAACTTTGGTATTCTAGTGGGTGCAATTATTTATCTTTTAACTGCAGGCAGATTTATGGAATTCTTCAGTAGTGAACTAAATATAACAAAGAAACAGGGCTTAATGTATGCCCTCGGAGGATTGTCAATGGGTTTTGGTACTCGTGTTGCTCAGGGATGTAATGTTGGAGCTTTATTTACTCCAATTTCTAATTTCTCTCTATCAGGATGGGTATTCTTAATTTTCATGATTATCGGTGGAATAATTAGTAATAAATTTAGTGAAAAAGTATTTTAAAATTAACAAGCAACATGCTGCCTTTTATGGTAGTGATTCATAATATAACATTTACAGGAGGAATAAAATATGAGTAAAAGGATTTTAATCGTTGGAGGAGTAGCTGGTGGAGCAGGTACAGCTGCCAGAGCAAGAAGACTTGATGAAGATGCAGAAATTATTATGTTTGAACGGGGGCCACACGTTTCATTTTCAAACTGTGCCCTTCCATATCACTTGAGTGGAGTAGTAAAAGATTGTGATGATTTAGTTTTAATGTGTCCTTCTAAATTTGCTGAACAATACAACATCGATGCTCGAGTTAGAAATGAAGTTTTAGCTATCAATCGAGAAGAAAAAACTGTTGAAGTAAAGGATTTAGAAACGGGAGAAACTTACACAGAAGCTTACGATAAATTAGTACTTTCACCAGGTGCCAATCCAATTAAGCCAGGGAGCATTAAGGGTGTAAATAATGATAATGTGTTTACAATTAGAAATGTAGTCGATATTGATAAATTAAATCAATATGTAGATGATAATGATGTTGAAGATGTAGCAGTAATTGGTGCCGGCTATATCGGTGTTGAAATTGCTGAGAACTTTATTCACTCTGATAAAAATGTAGCTCTAATAGAGGCTTTAGATCAGGTAATGCAGCCTTTTGATTTTGATATGGCGCAAATTATTCAAAAAGAGCTTTATGATAAGGGCGTTAATGTATTATTATCAGATCCTCTAGCTGAAGTATATGATGATCATGTAGTATTAAAATCAGGTAAGAAAATTGAGGCCGAAGCTGTTGTTTTAGCAATCGGTGTTAGTCCCGAAACTGAACTTGCTGAAGACGCAGGGCTTAAAATTGGAGAAACTGGTGGAATTGAAGTAAATCACAATTATGTAACAAGTGATCCAGATATTTATGCTGTTGGTGATGTAATCGAAGTTTATTCTAAAATTGCACGTTGTAAAACAAGATTACCACTGGCCGGACCTGCTCAGAGACAGGCCAGAGCTACAGCTAACCACATCTATAATATACCTACAAGAAATAATGGGGTTATTGGTACTTCAGTAATCAGAGCTTTTGATTATAATGCAGCTGCAACAGGTTTAAATGAAAAACAACTAAAAGATGCTGGAATTTCCTATGACTTTGTATATATTATTCCAACAGATAAAGTTGGTTTAATGCCAGATGCAAATCCTTTACATTTCAAATTAATATATGAAGTCCCAACTGGTAAAATATTAGGAGCTCAGGCTGTTGGCAAGGGTAATGTAGATAAGAGAATTGATGTTATTGCAACAGCAATTTTAATGGATGCTACTGTAGAAGAATTATCAGAATCAGAGCTGGCTTATGCACCTCTATTCTCAACTCCAAGAAATGCAGTTAACCAATCCTCTTTAGTTGCTATAAACTTAATTAACAACCGCTATAATCAAGTTTCAGTAACTAAAGTTAGAGAACTTGTAGAAGAGGATGCTTTTATTGTTGATGTTAGAGAAGAAGATGAATATGCCGAGGGCCATTTAGTAAATTCAGTAAATATTCCCTTAAGTGAGTTAAGAGAAAGAACAGATGAAATTCCTAAAGATGAACCAGTATATTTACACTGCCGTACTGCTCAGAGAAGTTATAATGCTGTATTAGCTTTACAAGGAATGGGTTATAGAAATGTAACAAATATCTCCGGTTCATTCCTTGGTATTTGTTGCTATGAATATTTCTTAGATCAAACTACTGATAGAGACAAAATTGTCACAGAATATAACTTCGAATAATTAATTATCAAATATAATGGTTAATTATCTTAGATAAATAAAAGGTCATCAAGCTCAAACTTGGTGGCCTTTTTACTCATTATGTTGCCTTTTAATATAATTGATAAATAAGCACAAATATGATATCTTTGTTGTTAGAATAGATAGTTTTAAATATTAAATTAAAATAAACATATTATGATAAGGATGTGGGGGATTATGGCTTTAAAAAACAATGAAGAGCCAAAAAAAGAAAGGGGAAAAAACTCTACAAAGTGGGCTGACAAACTAGTTAATAGAAATGATGATACGGATAAAAAAAGTAAAACAGAAAAAGTACTTACAATTTTAACCTGGTCTTCTATTTTTATATTATGGTTTGTAATAACTAAACTAGGAATTTTCACTCCTACTCTGCTACCTGGACCTATAAGGGTTTGGAAGGCATTTTTGCATATTTTAGAAAATGGTTATAATAGTGTTCCCATATGGGTTCATTTAGGAGCAAGTCTTAAACGCTTATTTGTTGCCCTATTTTTTGCCATATTTACAGCTGTTCCTCTGGGTCTTTTAAGTGGTTATTTTAAAAAAGTTGAAGCTGTAATTGACTCTGTGATTGAATTCTATAGGCCACTCCCCCCCTTAGCTTACTATACTCTTTTAGTCCTCTGGTTTGGTATTGATGATCTCTCTAAGCAGGTGTTATTATTTTTAGCAGCCTTTGCTCCAATTTATATAGCATGTGTCTCTTCAGTTAGACAGCTTAATCAAGATTTTGTCTTGAGTGCAGAATCTCTGGGGGCAACTCAAAAAAACATTTTCTTTAAAATTGTTTTACCAGCATCTATGCCAGAAATTTTTACAGGGATTAGAACTGCTTTTGGAGTAGCTTATACTACCTTGGTTTCTGCAGAAATGGTCGCTGCTACTTCTGGAATTGGTTGGATGGTTTTGGACGCTTCCAATTTTCTTAAAAGTGAAGTTATTTTCGTTGGAATTATTATTATGGGGATTACAGGTGTAATCATTGATACTGGTCTGAGGTTTTTAGAAAAAAATATTATTTTCTGGAAAGGACATGTTTAATTAAAATTGAATAAATTAAGTAAAAATGGAGGTCATTATGAAAAAATCTCTTTTGAAAAAATTATCCGTTATTTTATTGATTTCTATATTGGTTTTTTCAGTTTCAGGTTGTGGTAATGATTCCGCTCAAAATGAGCAGGTATCTAAAGACGAAAGTACAGAAAAACAAGCTCTTCCAGAAAAAATTAACTTTGGTATTCTAAGAATTCCAAATGACGAGACAATCGCTCTGGCTGAAGGATATTTTGATAAGTATTTTACAGAAAAAGGTATCAAAGTAAATACTACAGTTTTTGATTCTGGGGCAGAGGCAAATCAGGCACTTGCTTCTGGTAGTATTGATTTTGCAACAATGGGAAACACAAATGCTATTACAGCTTTATCGAGAGAACTTAATGTTGAAATGATATGGCTGCATGAAGTTCTAGGCGATAATGAGGCTTTAGCTGTTAAAAATGGTTCAGGAATTGAAAAAGTAGAAGATCTAGTCGGTGAAAGAGTTGCCGTTCCTTTTGCTTCTACAGCCCATTATGTTTTGTTAAATATATTAAAAGAAGCAGGTATAGAAAATGAGGTACAGCTTTTAGATATGCAGACAGCAGAGATTGTTGCTGCCTGGGAACGTGGTGATATAAAAGCAGCTTATAGCTGGCAGCCTACTTTGGCTCAATTATTAAAAAATGGCCGTCCCTTAGTTACAAGTGAGGATATGGCCAAAAAAGGATACATTACAGCTAATGTAGAAGTAGTCCGTAAGAAATTTTCAAATAAATATCCCAATTTAGTCGTTGATTTCGTTTCTGCGATGTCTGAAGCAGCAGACATATACAGAGAAGATCCGCAAAAAGCAGCAAAAATAGTATCACAAGAATTAGGTATTGAACCCGAGGTTGCCCTACATCAAATGCGCGGTACAAGCTGGAAAACGCGAGAAGAACTCTTAAGTCAGGATTTCTTCGGTAGCCAAGAAAACTCGGGTAATTTTGCTAAGGTCATGAAAGATACCTCTGATTTTCTGCAAGATCAGGGCTCAATTGAGGACTCTCCTTCTCAAGCAGAATATAATGAATATGTAAATCCTAAATATATAAAACTATCCTTAGAAAAAGATTAAGAAACTAAATATATATCTTTAGTTAATAGTTAAAGGGGAAAGGGAATAATCTATGACTGCTCAATCTAAAAAAGAAAGTCTAATAAAAATAGAAAACATGAGTTTAGTATATGGAAAAAAGGATAAAAAAATACCGGCTTTAGAGGATATTGACCTGGAAATCAACCGGGGAGAATTCATCTGTGTGCTTGGACCCTCTGGATGTGGTAAAAGCACCTTACTGAGGGCAATTGCTGGTTATTTAAAACCCACATTGGGTAAATGCTTAATGCAGGGTAATGAAATAGATGGACCAGATTGGCATAGGGGAGTTATTTTTCAATCCCCAACTCTATATCCCTGGATGACTGTAAACGACAACGTTGAATTTGGTCCTAAAATGAGAGGTCTTCCCAAAGATAAAATAAAAGAAATCAGAAAGTACTTTTTAGATGAAGTAAAATTAAGCGGTTTTGGTAATAAATATACTTTTGAACTTTCTGGTGGAATGAAGCAAAGAGTTGCTCTAGCAAGAGTTCTTGCCAACTACCCTCAGGTTGTTTTGATGGATGAACCCTTCGGGGCATTAGATGCCTTAACAAGGGATGATATGCAGAATTTGATCCGTGATATATGGGAGGAAAATAATACGACCATCTTTTTTATAACTCACGATGTAGATGAAGCCCTTTCTCTAGCAACAAGAGTTATTGTATTATCCAAAAGACCTGGAAAAATCATCAAAGAATTTAAAGTAGATTTTACTAATAAAATATTTAAAAGTGGTACTAAAGATGTAATCTATCAGGATGACTACTTCGAAGTAAAAAATGAAATCTTAGATATTATTAACAGTCAAATTGAAAAATAACAAACTCCCCTAATAACAGACAGATTTCATAACTGGATTCTGCCTTTTACATAGAGGAGTTTTTTGCTCTGAGTACCTCAGCTTATTTATTTAATTACTTCATTTTAACATTTTTAGCCTTTTTGATCGACTAATTTTTATTTATAACTATTTACTAGATTCAAATAGAAAAATTTCACAAACATCTTTTAAAAAAGTTCTCAACAAATTTTAGTTGAGACATCATTTTTGAAATTGTTATTATGAAGCATCCTGCTGACTTGGCTCTGCTGGAGCACCACTAGGCATAGCTTTAGGTGTAGAACTATCAGCTGACCATTCAATCCAGGCACCATCATAAATTTTTAAATCCCTATAGCCTGCATTATGTAAAGCAAGAAAAGTTTGAGCTGCCCTTATTGAAGTTTGACAATACATAATAACTGTCTTGTCAGGAGTTACTTCATTATCAGGATAATATCTTTGGATATAACTTACAGGATAATATTCACCATTATCATCATTATTATCAACATAATTGACATGTACTGCTCCCGGGATAATTCCCTCATTAACTTCCTCAACTGTTCTGACATCTAAAATTACAGTATCCTCACTGGGTTTATTTGCCTGAGCTAATACTTCTTCTTTAATTGCAATTAAACTTTCATCTTTCTCAGCTGCATTATACTCAACAGCTTCTACTTCACTTTCACCAGAAGTAAAGTCGGCTTTTTCTTTTTGAAGGGCATTTAATCCTCCACTGACAACCTTCATATTTTCAGTATCATGACCAAAGACTAACATTGTCCACCAAAGGCGAGCTGCATCCATGTTATTGTTATTGTCATATATAATAACCTTGGTGTTATTAGAAATACCATTTTCACCCAAGGATCCTTCTACTTTGGAAGCTGACGCCAGCATATTGGGGTATGGACCAAAAGTTGTAATATCATTTCTGGCAATATTAACTGCACCTTCTAAATGCTGATTATTATAATCTCCAGATTTTTGAGCATCAACAACCACTACATCTTCATCTTTAATAATCTTTAAAGCTTCATCTGCAGTAATTATATCTTTACCCACTTCTCCGGGAAAAGATATATCTGCTTCACAACCTGTGATAATAATCGCAAATACTAATAAAAGAAAAAGCACCTTTGTTAATTTTTTCATTTTCCCACCTCCAATTAAATGTTAATTAAAATAGCAAATCTCTATTAATATTATAAGACATAATTCCCCGTTTTAGTTATAACTTTTACGAATAGTATATTAAATTATCAAATGCATCTTTACCCCCCTTTTTGTCGGACATAGATTTAAATTACATTATATATTTAAAAAACTGTTAAACTCACTTTAAGACAGTAATAACTTAAAAATATTTATTTAATATTAAATTAAATAATTAAATCAGCACTTGTTAGACTATATATATTTTTTTGATCATCTTTCATGTTAATCTTATTTTCTTTGAAACCAAATGATTTTTCTAAAATCATAATTAAATATTGATTGTTATTATTTTGTTAATTTGTTTTGATACATTTGCTTATCAACTCTTATATAAACTGTATTCATATCTTCTTTATTATTATTTGCCATAGCTTATTCTAAATTTGTGAGCAATTTTTTTAACCTATCACCTTCTTGTTAATCAAATATTGATAATATTACCCCCTAAATCAATAGCAGTATTAGGATCGCAAGTAGAAAATATTACCTGATATTTTTCACTAAAACCTTGTATTAATCCAATGGCCTTCTCCCTTCTAGCCGGATCTAAATTAACTAAACAATCATCAAGAATGACAAAACCATTGTTTTCACCAAACATATTTTCAAATAAAGCAAACCTTAATGCCAAGGCAGCACTATCAGAAGTTCCATATGAAAGTTTATAAATATCTGCAGGTAGTTTTTTACCATCTTTGCTTTCTAATTCTATCTGGAATTTATCATCTAAATTGGATACTTTATATTTCCCGTCTGTTAAAATATTGATATATCTACTGAAGGATTCAATCAAAGGATTAAATGATTTATCATCTATTTCTTCTAATTTCTTGTTATATACATTTTTTATCTTAAGTAAGCTTTTAGCCCTTTTGATTAATCTTTTAAAATCATACTTTAAATCTTGTAACTCTTCTTTCATATTTTCAGTTGAATTTTTCGGTAATTCACTTTTAGCTATATACATTTTTTCGCTTTTTTCTTTGAAATCTTCATTTAACTTATCATGTTCTTTCCTTAATCTTTTTAATGTATGGTGATATCCTTTTGATGTATCAAATCTTTCTGGTAATTCTGCCAATTTTTCTAGTGCTTCTATTTTTGAATCTTTTTCTTTTTTTAATTCATTGATATTTTTTTCTAGACTATCAATATTAACATACGACTCTTCCCACTCGTCAATTTTATTCTCAATGATTTTAATTTCAGATTCTAAATCTCTTCTTTTATCTTTGGCCTTTTCAATTTCTTTATCGATTGTTTTAATTTTTCTAGTCTCTTTTATGTCTTTATATTTTTCCTTTTCATTTATCAGATCTTGATAGCTTTTTTCTTCTAAAATATCATCTATTCTTTCTTTTTTATTATTTATAGTATGATTTATATTTCTAAGCTTTTGCAGCTTGTCTCTCGCTGATGATACATCTACAACTCCTAATTTCTTTAATGTCTTTTGAAATTTTTTATTTGCTTTTATATAAACATTTCTGATTTCTTCATAATCTATTTCAGCTGATTCAACTTCAATTTCAATCTCTTTAGTTCTGATATTTATATACCCATTGGCTTCAACCTCTTCATCAATTTGTACTTTCCTTTTTCCTTCTATACCAGTTATTACAAAAATATCATCAGAACTTGCCCTATTTACTTTAGCCTTTAAGCTGGCTCCTTTTAAACTGGCTTCAGCTTGATCTATTTTTTGTTTGCTTATTTCTAATTCCTCGACTTTCTCTTTATTTACATTATCTAATTTTTCTTTTTTTTCTTTCCACCTACTAATTGATTTTTTTATTTCACCTATTTTATTTATTTTATTTCCTATATCTCTTTTCCTGTTAAGTTTATCAGCTCTTATTTTCTCTTGTTTTAATATTTTTATTTTATCTTTTAATTTTTCTATCTTCTCACTTAACTTATTTATTTCTTTTTCCTTTTCGGGCCAATTGTTATTTATCTTCCTCATTTCTTTTAAACCATTATTTATTTCCCCTATTCTTCTATTAATCTTTTCCCTTTGGTCAATATCATCTTCTATCTCAGTCAGGCTTTCTTTTTTATGTCTTACTTCTTTTAACCGCACATTTATTTCCTCTAATTCTGAACTCACTTTCTGGTAAGCTAATTCCTTATCTTCAGCCTTTTTAATCTTTCTTTTCAGAATTTCTTTTTTAATGAAAGTGTCATAAATTTTACCTGTACCCTGCTGATAAGGATTATTAAGCCCCCTATCTAAATTTGATGGCCTGTTATTTTCTAAATCCCATCTTTTAATTAGAGTATCCAATTCGTCCTTTATTTTATTGCCTAACTTATCTATAGATATATCGCCTAATTCCAACACCGCTTTCCTTAAAATATTACTTATCGTCCCTTTTAATTCGGTTAATTCGTTCTCATTAGTTATCCTGTTTAAAAAAGATTTTACTTCTGCTTGTTTAGTAAATACTATATTTTCATATGTGCTCTTACCATATGGTAATAAATCTTGTCTCTTTTCTTTAATACTGCTTTTATCAATTCTTGATTTATCAGGTAATATTATATGACCTTCGGGATCATTATTACTCCATTTTTTATAAATCGTATAATCATTTTCTCCAATACAAAATTCTAGTCTTCCTTCAACATAATTCCCCTCTGGATAAGGGAAAAAGCGATCACTAAATTCTTTACCCCTCAAATCCGAATAATTGTATCTTAATTTTGGTTCTATAAATAAACTAACAAATATGGCGTTTATAATAGAGCTTTTACCTACTTCATTAGGTCCCGCTAAGACATTTAATCCTTCTTTGAATTCAATATCTATATTATTAATACCGGCAAAAATATCAGTGTGAAAGCTTTTTAACCTCATTCTTTCACCTCCTGAATTAATTCATAAGCAATTTCTAGAGTTTTATCTTCACCCATTAATTCATTTAAAATTTGATAGGGGAAAGAATCAACGGGAAATTCTTCTTTGATTTTTTCTTCGGTAATTTTTAAGTTCAAATTATCATCGATAATTCGAGCATAAGCTGTAATTTCTTCAAACCTATTATAATACTCATTCTTTTTATCATGGAGCTCCTGGTCAATTCTTCCAAAAAGATTGAACCTCACCAATTTATTCTCAGGATTATTATTTTTAATTTCTTTTAATAAATTGTTTAAATCTTCTTCTGTATTGATTGCTCGTTTGAACTCTTCAAAACTATATTTACCAGTAATTACTTTTTCTGCTTTAATTTCTTCTTTTCTATTTATCTCAATATACCACACAGAACCTTTATGCTTACAATCAAAACCATCTGGTTCGGGAGTGCCGGCATTATATATTTTTTTATCGTATATAATATTAGCTTTAGTCACTGGGATTGGAATATGAGTATGCCCCATTAACCATAAATCCATACTTAAATTTCTCAGTTCATCTTTTTTCATAGCAAAGTAACTATCTGTCATATCAGGTGAAACACCTTTAATAGCACCATGTGCAATACCTATTTGATAATTGGTATTGTTCCTCTCTTTTAATTCTTTTATCCACTTTAGCTTATTCTCGGCAGAATGTTTGCTATCACAAGGTGCTGGATATATATCAACATCCAAGTCAAATCTATTTAAATTGTATTTATTTTCTTCTTCTAAAAACAGTATTCGATTTGTTATGTTCTCTTTGAATGTTTTCCATGCATCTATATTCTTATTATCGTGATTGCCAGGTAAAACAAGTACTGCATCCCCGGAAAATTCATCCAAAATATTAATGGTTTTTATTACATCTTTATCAGGCATAGTAAATTTATCAAATAAATCTCCAGCTATCACAAAAAGATTACAACCTCTATTATTTGCTTCAATTATAATATTTTTTAAAGTTTCATATCTTGCATCTTCTAAACTTTTACTTAATTTTTGATGGTAGCGAGAAAATTTGCGGCCTAAATGTATATCACCTGTATGCATGATTTTTATTAACATATAAACTTTCCTCCCTGTTTAGAATCTATTAAAAAATGTAAAGCATGTATTAATATATTTAAATATAAGTGCTCTTTAACCTTGTTTAATTTCAACCAATAAATAAAAAGATAACTCTTTATTCCCTTTGATGTTGCTTAATAGTAATATTCAATAAAAGGTTCTAAACCTCCGTTGTAGTCAAAGTATCCGGGTGATAATACTATGTTACTATATTGCCTGCTTCATTTCAATTGAGATTTAAAGAACCTGCATTTGAATTAGAATATCCAAATAACTTAATTCAAATAATATGGTTTGCCGACTTCTCTATGTTCTGAATATTTTAAAAATAATTATTCAGATTACTTTTGAAAATTAAACAAAGTAAAGTTGTCCTGCTATAATTGAATTTTATCTTTCTATAATAGTGAGATATTCATTTTGATACTACTTCTTCACCTATCTATAAACAAAACGTTTTTGTAATATAGAGCTAGAAGATAAGTGATAAAAAATAACAAAATATTTGATAGTTCTTTATTATTAAAGGAAATTCTTAAAACTTCAGAATATATATACACAACATTTTGAAATTACAACAACTCTAAAATAAGAGTTAAATCTTGTTTATAAAAAAGCTTATCAACAAACAACCTATAAGTAACTAATCTCATCTAATTAGGCAAAAGATATTACAATATAATAATCTTCTATTTGAATTAATAATAATCCTGCTAGAAATAATTACTTTCTTAGCAGGATTATTTTTAAGTTATATATTTTTTTAATATGATAAAAAATGATTATGATAATAATTATATAGGATTACTATTTCATCATTTTCTCTTCATCAAATATTTTTATATAAAGTTTATTATAATACATTTAGTTGAAAAATAATTTATATGTTATATCATTTTACTCTATTATTGCTTATTAATATCATCATCCTTGGTTTCAGATGTTTCGCTGCTTCCTGCCGTCTCAGAATAGCTCATAGTCTCTTTCCCAAAAATTTGTTCTTCTGAAAAATCTCCTACGTATGGGAGTTTATACATCTCACCTTGATAGGCTTTATACATCATAAATAACCATAGGATAATTACTAAAGGTGAAATCAGCAACGAAATAATCCCTCCAATTATTGGTATTATTGGGGCTACCATCCCTGCTATAAATAATACAACAAATGTTACTAAAGACTGCATAGCATGAAATCTAACAAACTTATTTTCTTTTTCTAAGACTAAAAAAATAATTCCAGTTACCCAAGCTACAATGTAACAAAGTACAGCCTCTAAATTTTCATCTATACCCAATACAGTATCACTCAATATAATCACCTTTCCTAATATTTTTTTAGTATCTAATGTCTCACATTTCAATTAATTCAACCCCACAATTTTTTGCTAATCCATCCTTACTTTATTACTCATTTCCGTTGTCAAATAAACAATTATAGGTCAAGGCGATTGTGTTCATTCAAACTCATTATCAAATTTTATTTTCAGTACTTCCCCCTTCCTATTTGAAAAACCCATTTCATATCTACTACATTACGATTATATTCTGCACTTTTTTACTGAATACCGACTTCAGTTGAGTTTTCAATATTATCATAAAAACTTAGTTAAACCTATTTTGTGTAAAATAATGCATGAACAAAGATCTAACTCTCCTTAAAATAACATTCAATCTTCATTTACTTAAGAATAATTATTTTATATAAAAAAATCTAAAAATTGCAAATTAGACAATAGTTTTTAATTTTCTCTCTCGTTATCTTTTGTTTTTATATTTATACATAACCTGACAAAATCCTCTTATTTTTAATCTTTCTGTCCTAAGAAGAGTATTGAATATTAAAAGTTAGGTTAATTGAATAGATTTCAGTATATCTATATTCCTTTTACTTATAATTTTCAATTGTTCAAAATTTATTCTAATTTTCTGTATAGCTAAGTATTTTCTAAAAATAGAGTAGGACCAATCTCACAAAGGGGATTTCTCTACAAATAGCGCGGATTTTACGTAAACTGCTTTCTATTTCGTTGCCCTATTAAAGAGAGCAGGCAACAAAGAACCTGCCAATCTTTTGTTCAATAATTCAAGCATATTTGTCCCTATCTTTATACTATTGTCAAGCACATTATGAGGCTTTTTCAACAATCGCACCTCTTGGTATATTAATACTGAGGTTATGATAATCTTCTTCTACATCACTTCCAGTTATGCCTTTGACCGTTCATTAACTCAAGCAAGCCCATTAACTACTATTAACATTTAAACCATTCAAATAAATAGCTCTTCTTGTTTTCAATTTTTGTTTACGCAAGTGCCATACGATCAAGTTGACTTCATCTAAAATATCTCATGAAAACATCATCCTAATCTTTTTTTGGATCAGGGTAGAGTAATTAACATGGCTTGATAAATCGAAAGTTTTGCTCATCAGATTGATTATCATCAAATTTGTAGCCATCGAATTTAATTTCCTTAATATGAGCTATACTCTCAACCTGTTTTTTTATCATTTTATTAAGCATTTTTCCTCTATTATGTTTGACGTAATAGCCCATGGTTTTAAGACTACCGTCCTCTTGCTCTTCTTTAAAATAAAAGTTAATAATCTTTCCCTGATAATTATTTTTTACTACTTTGCTATATTCATTTGAAGCCAGGTTGATAATTAAATCAACATCAGCAAAATAATTTTTCATTACCCCCTGCCAGTATTTATAGAGATTGATTCCATTAGGTTTTAGTTTCATTTCAAGTCTGTAGGGCCAAATTTCTGTATCTGAATTTATAGGCCCATACATAGGTGAAAGTATAACAAGTTGTTCTTGCATATATGAGCATTGATCTTGATCATATTTGTCCAAATCAAGTTGTTTAAATGAGGACCCATTATAACATTCAATGGCAGGAATGGTCTCCTTATCATCAAAACTGTGATTTTGATAAAGCACATATGTTTTATCTAAAAGATTTCCCTGTATATCAAGCTCTGCTTTTAACTTTTCTTTTGACAGTGATTTAAGATAATCAAATAATTCTTTAGTCTTAGCTTCCTTTAAAATTTCCCCACCTTTCTCTGGGCGCTTCCTTTCTTGATTTTGAGTTTTACTAGGTGACAATATTATCTTCATATTTCACATTCCCTTCTTTATGTTATTATATTCAATAAAATTAATGTTATACCTTTTGTGTGTCAAATAAATGCTATTTTTTTCATTTATTGTTCTTTGCAAGGTTTAATACACGTATTTCTTGAATTTGTTCTTAGGTTTTGATTACTGAGGTCTCCCCTTTTTAAAAAGGGGAGAAAAATACCGTTTTTTTAAAATTATTTTTGGGTTTGCCTTCCTGCTTACTCCCTTTAGCTCATATATAATTTATCTTTATCTGCTCTAGTTTGCTGCCATAACCTGCTGATATACTTTAGTAGCGCTCTTAAAATTAAACATCTTTCTGGGATAGTTATTCATCCAGCTTTGGATCTTTTTTATTGCCTTTTGACTGTAGTTTTTGAGACTTCTTCCTTTGGGAATAAAACTCCTGATCATCTTATTTAATTTCTCATTACTACCCCTCTACCAGGAACAATATGCGTCTGCATAGTAGTGAGATGTCCTCGGTATATTGCTCCCGGTAAATGACATCTCTACACCCTTATAATCGCTAAATTCTTTACCATTATCGGTCGTTATTGTCCTGAACTGATTTCTAAATTTACAAACTCCTATTCTACGTTCTATTCGGTCCAGACCTTTTATCACTTCCGTTTTGGTCTTGGCTTCTATCTTCTCGATTATTTCCTTTCTCGAACATCTCTCTGTTAATACCAGTAAAAAGGGCTCTCCTTTACCTTTCTTGCCCTCCAGGAGCCATTCCCAGTGTCCTGGTTTCTTCCTACTCTCGGCCTCCTTAGGACGATCAGATATCCGCCTGCCCTGTTTGCGCCTTCTTGTCGATTCTTTTTCCCTTTTATGAGTAGAACCAGACTTTTTATAATTACCGTAAGTTAGATCTTCCCTGTCTACCATAAGTATCCCTTTATCTATGTAATTGTAAATCGTTTTATGGTGAAGGTTAATCTCAAATTCGTTCATCTCTTTTATCTCATTGGCAATTACTTCGGGAGAAAATTTACCTTTAATCTTTTCTTCTATGAAATCCGCCAACTCATGCTCTTTGGCCAGCTTTATTTTCGGACCCTTGGCGGTTGCATTATTATCATATACCTGCTGGCCTTTATCGGCCACATATTCATTTCTTATCGTATAATCGCTATTTCTTAATTCCACTTCACCCTTCTTTATCTCCCTACTGATGGTCGTTCGATGACTCCCTAATTCCTCACCTATCTCTGTTGCTGATTTATCCTGAATATTGTATAAATGCTCAATTATTTTACGATCATCATAGGCTTAGTGTAAAATAACTTTTGGAAATTATTGATAAAAAAATAGAAAGAAAACTCCCTTTTTGATAAAATGTTTGTATCCAAACAAAACATAGAAAAGGGAGTCTTCTTATGGATATTATTATACAACAATTTCACAAAAAAATCACATCTGAGTTAGAAAAACAAATAGAAAAGATTTTTATTGAAGGTAATAGTGATATAACTGAGGTAATTAACACTTTAAAAGATTGTTTAGATGAATTAGGTAGTAATATTATTAAAAA
>Ga0209947_1000420_pt1 | contig 26484 bp, 23 predicted proteins | sample SalPonR2_B_D2_MG_FD_185706 | JGI IMG/M metagenome (GOLD analysis project Ga0209947, IMG submission 185706) | Salt pond soil microbial communities from South San Francisco under conditions of wetland restoration - Salt Pond MetaG R2_B_D2_MG... ...
GAAGAAGCCATCACCTGGCATAAATAGTCGAACGGAGTTTGACGGTTTCCGGTTTCCGGAAAACGGTGATTGATGGTGGGTCGTCGAAGATCGGGACAGCAACCCGCGTAGGAGCGGTCTCCAGGCCGCGAATGATTTCAACCGCAAGCTCTGCGCCTCCTACAGAAACCACCCCCCGAAACCGTCTTTTCCGACTACCGACTACCCGGATTCTGATTTTCCGTAAACCGTGAAGCGTCAAACCGTAAACCGTCATTCCGTCTTTTTTTCGTACTGCTGCGCGTCATACACCGCGATCGCCGTCATGTTCACCACGCGTCTGACCGTGGCCGACGGGGTCAGCACGTGGGCAGGACGGCTTGCGCCCATCAGGATCGGCCCGACAGTGACGCCGTTGCCGATGACCCGCGTCATGCTGAACGCGATGTGGGCGGCGTCCTGGTCGGGCATGATCAACAGGTTTGCCTGCCCCGACATCATCGAGTTGGGGAAGATTCTTTCCCGGATCTTCGGCATCAGCGCCGCATCGGCCCGCATTTCGCCTTCGACCTCGAGTTCCGGTGCCATTTCGCGCACCAGCTTCAGCACCTTGCGCATTTTCGACGCCATCGCGTTGACGTGACTGCCGAACGACGAATGCGACATCAACGCAACCTTCGGCGTGATCCCGAACATGCGGACCTTTTCGGCTGCCATAAGGGTCAGTTCGGCCAGTTGTTCGGCGGTCGGATCGGGATTGACGTGGGTATCGCAGACGAAATAGGTGCCCGACTCGTTGGTCATCGCCGACAGGGCACCCATGGTCCGGCAATCTTGCCTGAGGCCCAGCACTTCGGTGACGTACTTGAGCTTCTTGTGGTACTGGCCGACCACGCCGCAGATCAACGCGTCGGCTTCTTCGCGGTAGACCATGATCGCGGCGATCACCGTATTCCGGGTGCGCACGATCGCCTTGGCCGAATCCGGGGTCACGCCGCGGCGCTCGGTGATCTTGTGGAAGGTGCTCCAGTAGTCCTTGAAGCGCGGGTCCGATTCCGGATTGACCAGCTCGAAGTGCTCTCCGGCACGGATGCGCAAGCCGGCGCGCTCGATGCGCATGTCGACCACCGACGGCCGTCCGATCAGTATGGGCTTTGCAAGTCCGTCGTCAACAATGGTCTGTACAGCCCGAAGCACGGTTTCCTCCTCGCCTTCGGCGAAAACCACGCGCCTGGGATCCTTGCGCGCGGCATCGAACACGGGCTTCATCAGCAACCCGGTGCGGAACACGTACTGATTGAGGCGCTCGCGGTAGGCGTCCATGTCCTCGATCGGGCGAGTCGCCACACCGGAATCCATCGCCGCCTGCGCCACCGCGGGGGCAAGTTGCGTCAGCAGTCTCGGATCGAACGGCTGGGGAATCAGATAGTCCGGACCAAATTTCGTTTCCTGACCTTCGTAAGCCTGGGCGGCGACATCGGAGGCCTCCATGCGCGCAAGTTCTGCAATAGCGTGGACGCACGCCATCTTCATTTCATCGTTGATGGCCGTGGCGCCCACATCCAGCGCACCCCGGAAAATGTACGGGAAACACAGCACGTTGTTGACCTGGTTCGGGAAGTCCGACCGGCCGGTCGCGATCATCGCATCCGGTCGCGCCTCGCGCGCGACGTCGGGCATGATCTCCGGCACGGGATTGGCCAGCGCCAGGATGATCGGCTTTTTTGCCATGCGCTTGACCATTTCGGGCTTGAGCACGCCGGGTGCCGAGACGCCGAGGAATATATCGGCTCTTTCGATCACATCGCTCAGGGTCCGAGCATCGGTTTCGACGGCATAGGATGCCTTGCGCGGGTCCATCTCGGCCTCTCGGCCCTTGTAGACCACGCCCTCGCGGTCGCAGACCACTATGTTCTCGCGCTTGAGACCCATCTTGACCAGCAGGTCCAGGCAAGCCATGCCGGCCGCACCGGCGCCGGAGGCGACCAGCCTGACCTTTTCCAGTTTCTTCTTCACCAGGGTCAGGCCGTTGATCACCGCGGCGGCGGTAATGATTGCGGTGCCGTGCTGGTCGTCGTGGAACACCGGGATGCCCATGCGCTCTTTCAGCGCTTCTTCGACCTGGAAACACTCCGGCGCCTTGATGTCTTCGAGGTTGATGCCGCCGAAAGTCGGCTCGAGGCTGGCGATGATTTCGATCAACCGCTCGGGATCGGACTCGTCGATTTCGATATCGAACACGTCGATATCCGCGAACTTCTTGAACAGCACACCCTTGCCTTCCATCACCGGCTTGGACGCAAGCGGACCGATATTGCCCAGACCCAGTACAGCCGTGCCGTTGGAAATCACGGCCACGAGATTGCCGCGTGCGGTATATTCGCGCGCCTTGAGCGGGTCCTCGGCGATTTCGCTGCTGGGCGCGGCGACCCCCGGCGAGTACGCCAGCGCCAGATCCTTTGCCGTGGTCAAAGCCTTGGTCGGCGTGATCTTGATCTTGCCCGGCGTCGGGCAACGGTGATATTCCAGCGCCTGCTCGTTGAGCTTTTCGGACATGGGGGCCTCGGTCGGGGTCGATTGGTCGGCGGCGAATTGTGCCCTGGGCGGATTGGATGGGTTTTGGGTTTAGGGTTTAGGGTTTAGGGTTTAGGGTTTAGGGTTTAGGGTTTAAGTGTTAGGTGTTAGGTGTTAGGTGTTAGGTGTAAACCTTGAACCCTGAACCTCCAACCTTAACCCTTAAGCCTTAACCCTTAACCCTTAACCCTTAACCCTTAACCCTTAACCCTTAACCCTTAAACCTTAAACCTTAAACCCTGAAACGGAAGTTCGAGCCGCGGCTCAGTCCTCCAGATCCGAACCCCATTCACCCTGCGCGGCCAGACCGTTCATGCGCGCGCGATGGAGCAGAATCTTCTGCGCGCTCTCACGGTTGTCCTTTGGATCCGATGCCCATTCGGTCAGGCATGCGGCCTGCAATGCGCGGCCGTAGCTGAACGAGAGCGGCCACGGCAGATCGCCGAGCTGGTTCATGGCGTTCAGGTGCTCGGTCGCTTCCACGTCGCCCTGGCCGCCGGACAGAAACACTATGCCGGCGACTGCGGCCGGCACGGAGTTGAGCAGGCAGTCGATGGTGGCCTCTGCCACGTCCTCGACATTGGCCCGTTCCGAGGCCTTGTCACCCGAGATCACCATGGACGCCTTGAGGACCGTGCCTTCCAGCAGCACATTCTGCTCGTAGAGTTGCTGGAACAGGCTCTTGAGGGTGGCCTCGGTCACATCGAAGCTGGTGTCGAGGTCATGCGTGCCGTTCATCAGCACTTCCGGTTCCACGATAGGCACCAGGCCGGCTTCCTGGCAAAGCGCCGCGTAGCGCGCCAGCGCGTGGGCGTTCGAATCGATGCAGCTGCGCGAAGGGATATCGTCGCCGATCGTGATGACGGCGCGCCACTTGCAGAATTTTGCACCAAGCTCGGCATACTCGGCCAGACGTTCGCGCAGCCCGTCCAGTCCTTCGGTGATCTTTTCACCCTCGAACCCGGCCATGTCCTTGGCGCCCTTGTCGACCTTGATACCGGGCAGAATGCCGGCATCGTTCATCAGGTCCACGAGACGCGCGCCGTTGGACATCTTCTGGCGGATCGTCTCGTCGAAAAGAATCGCGCCGGAAATGTACTCACCCAGACCGTCGGCCGAAAGCATCATCGACCGGTACGCCAGCCGATTTTCCTCGGTATTCTCGATTCCGACCGAATCGAAGCGCTTCTTGATCGTGCCCATCGATTCGTCGATGGCCAGAATGCCGCGCCCCGGCGCCACCATGGCCTGGGCCGTTGTAACCAGTTTCTCAAGTTTCTCGCTCATGGTCGGATCCTCAGCGTCGATTGGCGGCGGTGTGCCGGATGGGTTCGAAGCGTACCCGATTATTGTAATGGATTGGCCGGCCGCGGCCGGCCGGGATCAGGGGGGGGATTTGTCGGCTGGTTGGCTGGTTTTCGGTTTCCGGGAAAATGGTCGTCGGCAGTCGGTGAGCAGCGGTCGGAAAACCGGGTGACTTCCCCCACCGACCCAGGCCAATCAGCAAATGAGCGAACCAGCCAAATCCCGTTCAAGGACTCTCGGAGGTCTGCTGCGAATGATCGCCCTGGGGAACCTCGAGCTCGGCGGTGGTCACGATCTTCATCGTATTGGTCCCGCCTTCGAAGCCCGGCTCGTCGCCCAGGGTCAGAATCACCCGCTTGCCGGGCGCCACCAGGCCGGCTTCGACCACGTGCTGCACGGCACGTCGACCAAGTTCCGATTTGTCGATCTGGTCGGACGCGAAAAAAAGCGGGTGGACATGCTGGAACAGGCGCATCCGGCGCAGGCTGGAACGCTTGGGCGACAGCGCGATGATGGGCATCGGCGAGCGCACGCGACTGAGCCATTGCGCTGTGGATCCGGACTCGGTCAGCGCCACGATGGCGTCCACCGGCACGTTGTTGGCGGTGATCATGGCCGCCATTGCGATTGCCTGATCGGTGCGTTCGGGCTTGATATTGAGGCGGCGCTGGGGAATATGGGCCTGAACGTGGCGTTCGGCGCCCTCGCAGATTCTGGCCATGGCCTCGATCACGCGGGCAGGATGCCGGCCCACAGCGGTCTCGGCCGAGAGCATCACCGCGTCGGTGCCGTCGATCACGGCGTTGGCCACATCGAGCACTTCGGCGCGCGTTGGAATCGGACTGTCGACCATCGACTGCATCATCTGGGTGGCGGTGATGACAGGCCGGTTGTGGGCAAGCGATGCGGCGATGATGCGCTTCTGCAGCCCGGGCAATTCGGCCTCGCCGATTTCCACGCCGAGATCGCCGCGCGCCACCAGCACGGCATCGGAGGCCTCGATGACCGAATCCAGGTTCTCGATGGCCTCGGTGCGTTCGATCTTTGACACAAGATAAGCCTCGCCACCGGCACGCCGCAGCAGCGTCCGGGCGCGCTCGATGTCCTCGGCGCTGCGCGGAAAGGAAACCGCCAGGTAATCGACCTGCCATTCGGCGGCCAGCCTGATGTCGGCCTCATCGGCATCTGAAATACCCGGCAGCGAAAGTCCGCCGCCGCGCAGATTCAAGCCCTTTCGATCCGACAGCTTGCCGCTGGTCATGACTTCGCAGATGATCCGGGTGCCCTCGACGCGCTTGACCCGCATCGCCATCAGCCCGTCGTCCAGCAACAACTCGGAACCGGGCGACACGTCGCCAGCCAGACCGAGGTAGGCGACGCCGACCTGATGCTCGTCGCCGACCGGGGCCGGATCGTCGGCGACCAGCGTGAATTCCTGACCGGCCGTCAGCTCGACAAAACCTTCGCGGAACCGGTCGATGCGGATCTTGGGGCCGGACAGATCGGCCAGCACGGCCACGTCGGTATCGAGCTCGCGCGCGATCGCGCGCACCAGCTTGATGCGGCGGGCATGGGTTTCGGCGTCACCATGGGAAAAATTGACACGCACCACGTCGCAGCCGGCGCGAATGAGCTTCTCCATGGCCTCGGGATCGTCGGTGGCGGGACCGAGCGTGGCCACGATCTTTGTTCTTCGATTCATCATGGCGAAGAGTCTAGCCCAGCGCGAGACTGATAGTCAGGACTCTTAGTCAGGACTCTCCAGCGTAATCGTTGCCTGCAATAAAAAGGCGGGCCCAAAATGGACCCGCCCTGCATGACATCGTAATTCGGGCTCGAGGATCAATCGAACGCGGAATCCCAGTTGCGCGGGTTGCCGTTCTCGTCGACCACCAGCGCCGTGGTGCCTTCCGGCAGCAGCTGCAGCGTCTTGAGGAACTCGATGATCGAGTTACGGCCGTAGTCGTCCAGTGCCGACCACTGCTGGTAGGCGTCCAGCGCTTCCCCGCGATGCGCTTCGATGGCCTCGCGCATGGTGGTGAACAGGCCGTGGTGGAAGTACGGCGGCTCGTTGGCTGCGCCCCAGAGCTTCTTGGTGATGAAGCTGCAGTTACCGGCATTGAACTCGGCCGAACCCGCCGGGAAATGCATGTTGAGCTCTTCGCAGTTGGGGTCGTCCGGGCCGCTGGTGATGTTGTGCACCTTCATGTCGGTGAACGCCGGCACCCACACCGTGTTGTTCTGCACCGGCAGGCGGGGTTGGTCGAGCCGGTTGTCGGACAGGTCCATCTCGAACGTCGGGTAGTCGCCCGGCTGCAGGTTGCCGTCCGGATTGTACGGGTTCGGCTCGGTGTAGACCCAGCCCTGGTCGATCAGCGGCAGCGCGGGCGTATGGCAATCCGCGCAGCCGATGTCCATGAACAGCTGCTCACCGTTGGCCACCGCGTCCTCGATCACCGGGTGGCGCGGAATCACGCGGCCGGGCACTTCGAGCTGAGCCTGCCATGCCGTAACCGCGGTCACGTCGGCGACGCTCAGGTTGTTGTCGAAACCGTCGCCGTCGTGGTCGCCTTCGCCGAAGCGCTCGCGCGCCTGCATGCCGTGGTGATGGTTCATCGCATTGTTGGTGAACTGGCGCAGCGAAATCACCGCCGAGGCCTGGTGGAAAGGCCGGATGATCAGGTTGGGCGGTGAATCCGGCCCCGCGCTGGCAACGCTGGGCGGCGCAAACCCTTCGGCGGCCGAGGCATCCCAGCTGCCGTCGGCGTTGCGCGCCAGCGAGCCGAAGGAAATGCCCTTGCTGACCAGTTCGGCCGAATTGCCCGGCGCAATACCGTCGCGGATGGCCTGAAGATCTGCCGTCATCTGCCGGGCCAGCATCTCGATGTAGCCGGAGCCAAACATGCCGAGCGTGGCGCGCGAGTTGGCGATACCCTGCAGCGTCACCGGTTCGCCGTTCTCGTCGAACGCACCGCGGGTCTCGAAGCCGATCTCGTCGTCGCTCAGCGCATCGAAGGTGGCAAAGTCGAAGCGCTGGCCGAGCACGAACACGTTGGTGACGAAATCCCCGCCACCGCCCGATCGCGGCAGGTTGTGGCAGCCGCCGCAGCTATTCGCGTCCGGTGCGGACACACGGTTCATGTTGCGCGGGAAGTCCAGCGGCGAATCCGCGTCGGCCAGCGGGTTGCCGGTGCCGGTCAAGCCCGGGCGGCCAGCGCCTTCCTGAACCGTCCAGTTGGCGTTGAACAGAATGCCGCCCTGGCGCATCAGCTGCGGCAGCGGCGTGGTGAACTCATCACCGTCTTCCAGCCGTTCCGGCACCGCGACCTCCTGGCCCAGGATCGGATCGGGCTGCGGCTCGCAGTTGCCGGTGTCAACGCCGAGCATAGCCAGCAGGATGCATACGTTGGGCGGCGGCTGCTGGCCGGCAACCGGGCCGGACAGACCGAATGCCAGCGCCGCTGCGCTCAGCATCAAGAATGCGGAAAGCGCGCCGCGCGCTGATTTGATGTCCGAAGAATCGGCTTTGTTTTTAACGCTTTGAATATTCATTAGAATCTTGTGCTCCCGTGTAAACGATAAGGCTGCTCGGAGCCGGATTATCTCCGACCGCTCCGCATTTTTTATTAAGTATCGAAACCCTGACGTTGCGCCAAAGCTCGAGTTTTCGTGACGTGAATCACGATTTACCGATTTTAAGGGTATGCAATGAACAAGAGCAAGACGAGTCGTTCCAGAACTGTGGCGTCGGGATCAGGCAACGAAGATCCGGGAGGCAGCAAAACCCAAGGAAACGGAAAAGGAGGCAGCGCCATCAGGGCTATCGAGACGCCGGATCCGATCGGGCGCGCGACCCTGAAGTTGCCGCTTCAATCTTGATTGACACGGCAACTTGGCCTATTGCACCGCGCGAATCCAATGCGCGTGCCTGCATAGGCGCAAAAGCTGTAAATTGCATTCAGGAAAAGAATTTTTTCTGAATCTCGCCGCGCGTCGACCTGGTTCGATTCTTGCCAACCTTGAGTTGACCGATCCGCCATCCATCTCTGGTATAAGCCTCTGGTGTTGTGCACATCAACATCTGGAATCCATCGGGAGCAATCGTGTCTGTATCAATGCGTTCAATCATCCGGGATATTCTTCGCGGCAGGCCGGGCCGCGCACTTTTTCTGACCCTCACGCTTTCGGCCTCCGGCTTCGTCGCCGCTGCGCCACCCGGCTACACCAACCTCGTCGAACTGTTCGGCGAATTCGTCGAATGGCGCTCCGAGGCATCCAGCTCGAATCTCGCGCTCGGGAGCAACCAGTATCGCAAGACGGCCGTACGCGCACAACTCAAGCAACTAAAGGAAATGCGCCATCGATTCGATGCATTGGAGGCCGAGTCCTGGTCGGTTTCTGAGCGGGTCGACTATCTGGCGGTGCGCGCGCAACTCGACCAGGCCCAATTCAAGCTGCAAGTGTCGCGTCCCTGGGCCCGCGATCCAGGCTTTTACATCGATCCGCTGATGCGCATTGCGTTCACCGCACTACCCGCCGACGACACTAGCGGTCCACGCCTGCGCCGTCAGCTCGGTGCGGTTGGAGACTGGCTTGCGCTGGCCCGCGAAAATCTCGTCGAAGCGGCCGGAGACTATGCCGACCTGGCGCTGCACAACCTTACCCGCCATGACGGGGTCGGCCATGGCCATCCTTTCCGTGAAACACCACCAGCCGGTGTGATCGGCTGGTACGAGGACCTGCGGACCCGCGCCGTCGACAAGGCGCCGGCGCTTGTTCCGTTGATCGACGAAGCTCTTTTGGAAATCCGGTCATTCGAGGCGTGGCTGCGCGAAACCCGATCCGAAATGAATGCTGAAGCGGGCGTGGGCGCCGAGATGTTCAACTGGTATCTGCGAAACGTCAAACTGATGCCGTGGTCGGCCGAAGAGGTGCTGGTGCTGGCCGAACGTGAACTCGAACGACTGCGCGCTTTCCATGCGCTGGAACGGGTCCGCAACCGCCATTTGCCGGAGCTGGACCTGCCCGAAAACGCCGCGCAATATCGCCAGCGCGTGGAACGTACCGACAGGGCCATTGGTGCATTCATCGAGGACACTGACTTCATCAGCGTGCCCGATTACATTCCCGACGACTTCGAAAAGATGGGTTACAACGTGCCCTGGATAGAACGACCCGACGGCCCGAACTACTGGGAGCAGATCCAGTATCGCGACCCTGCCCCGGACCATTGGCATGCGGTAATTCCGGGACATCGTTTCGATGCCCTGGTCGCCGCGCGAAACGAGCATCCGATTCGCCGCCATATCGCCGACGCCGGTCGGGCCGAGGGTTGGGCCATGTACCTCGAGGAAGTGCCGCTGCAGCTCGGCTTCTACGACGGTGGTAATGACAATCGTTACGGCAACAGCCCGCGCGTGCGCGAGCTGATCTACAACTTCGGCATCTTTCGCGCCGTGCGCACGATTGGCGACGTGAAACTGCAGCGAAACCAGATGGATCCCGAAGCTGTCGCCAGATTTTGGATGGCCAACACGCCCTGGCTGGATGCCGACGTGGCTCGCGTGGACGCCGAAATCTACCTGCGTCGGCCGCCGGGATACGGCATCAGCTACACCATCGGCGCTTTCCAGCTTCAGCAACTTTTGGCCGATCGACAGCGCCAGTTGGGCAGCGATTTCGAATTAGGCCAATTCCATGATCGCATCATGCAGGCCGGCCGCATTCCCATTGCGCTACTACGCTGGGAGTTGACCGGGCTCGACGACGAGATCGAGTCGCTTTGGCGCGCGCAGCCGCTGCCTTGGATGCTTGAATGAACACCACCGAAGTACGGCGCGGAATCCAGGTCACTTCTGAAATCGCGCTGCGCGGAGCACGTGCAACATTTTCAGATGCCCCTAGGGCGCGACTCGGATCTGGAGATTGAACAATCTCCATGGTGCCAACCACGATCAGATAGGTCGCAAAAAGGTAGTTCGGCAGTTGGCCGCGGCCCGGAACAGATGCCGGCGATCAGCCGCGCCGTCAACCTGCGAGCCGACATGTGGCGAACCGAATCCCGAGGCCTGCCGTGAAACAAGTTTCGGCGCGGACACCGGCGTCCATGCCGTCCCGATCGCTGAGAATGGCTCGTGAATGCAAAGCTTCGAATCAGAACAGAGGCAGTGCCATCAGTGCGATCGAGGCGCCGAACCCGACGCCCCAGCTCAGGCTGCGCAGCACGTGGATATCAATCCAGTAGAAAATCGAATAGACGATTCTGGCCGCCACGAATGCGATCGAAAGAATCCCGACCCATTGGCCCTGAACGCCGGCGACGAGCGCCAGAAGCAGACCGGCGGCGAAGATCGGAAACGCCTCGATCATGTTCTGGTGCGCCGCCAGCGCACGGGCGCCGAATCCGGTCAGGCGTCCCTGCTGTTGGCGCGGATTGCGGTTGTCGTAGCCCCGGCCTTCCTTCGCCTGCGCCAGGGCGACCGGCGCCTTGGTCACCAGGATCATGAGCGCGGAAAGAATCAGGCAGATAATCGGAACAGTCATCTTGATGGTTTCCTTTGGCGTGCCCGATCGGGCCGGAAACGACATCGTACTTACAAATGAGGCGGCCGACCAAAGAACATCCCGGCTGTCCGAGCGCCTTTCAACCAACCGCTCGCCTCCACCGGCCAGGATACCACCCGCCGGCTGAACCAATATTGGACCTGGATCACCACCAGCCCGGAACCAGCCCAGACTACCGGGTCTGATCGCAGTCGTAGCCCGCTATGCGGATCAGCCGCTCGAAGCGTCGCGCCACCGTGCCGAGCCCGGATTCGCTGAAATCGACATCGGCGTCGATCACGTTGCAGTGGCGGGCTTGGATGGTCATGGTGCCAAGCCTCTCCTGGATAACATCTTCTCGTTCGTAGCTATCGAGCGGCTCGGTGAAAAACTCGCCGCCATCCAGCGTCCACATGTTGATCCTCACCGAAGATGCCCCAACCGGGAAATCCGCGTTGCCCACCATCCATGTCGGTACGCCGTTCAGGTAAGTGAACATGGCCAGAAATACGAAATTTCGGTCCGGCGGAAGCTCTCCAACCGTCAGCACCATTCCTTGTCGCGGCAGACCTTCCACGACCCAATGTCCAGTATAACGGCCGTGCAGCGGCGGGTTGGCGAACTGCGGCGGGTCCAGCGCCGGGTCGAATTTGGGAACGTCGATGCCGACACTCAGTCCCGACGGCCAACGCAGTTGCAGTTCCAGCGCGTCGTTGTATTGCCGTTTGCTGATCGCGTCTGAATCAGTATCGACCACGAACGAGAAGCCTTCGACCAAAGTCACCAGCAACTGATCGGTCATCGGCTCAAGCGAGGCGCCGCGAGAATCGTAGAAGCCGGTTCTGGCGAACGCGAACAGCCCTGCGCTGCGAGTCTCGAAATCGGACGTGACCAGGCTGACCTCGGGATACCGGATGGCGGGGTTGCCGCCTACCAGGTCGAAATTGAGCATGATCGCCGAAGCATTCGGCTCGTGGCAACCGATACGCCATGCGCGAATTCTCACCAGTGCGGTGGTGGCGTTGTCGGCGACCAGCACCTGACTGTCGAAGAACGTCTCGCTTGGGGGTGCCGAGTACACCGAAGGCACCACCTTAAGGCAGCCATATGGAACCACGGACGGGAAGCTAAAGCTGTTGGGCAGGTCGCGGTTGAGCACCTGCGCCGTACCGTTGACCGAAAAAAGAGCGAGCAGAATTGAAGCTAGGAGCGTTTTCATGACATTTCTCCGACGATGTTCCCCGGCGTTGCTGCGGCCGTAGAATCAGCCGCAGCAAACCCATCCGTATCAATTGGTGGCGGTCGGGTCCTCGAATCCGTCCTCGAAGATCAGATCCTGAAATACGTCTCCGTAATACATCCCTGCAAATCCAATCGACTCTTCCGGATCGATCGGGTCTTCGAACAACATTGCTGCATTGATCGCAACGCGGTTGTTGCGGAAACCGTCGCGCTCGATACCGACTTCGCTGACAAGGGAATCCGCGGGTGCTTCGGGGTCGAGTTCCTGACCGGCGGTGGTGCCCACCTCAGCGATGGTGCGCAGCGGCAGCTGGAATCCCAGTCCTTCGCGAACGTAGATGCCGCTGGTCCCGTCACGTTCGGCCTTGAATGCGTATAAAGACAGTTGGCCGTTGCCGGAGTTAAGTCCACCAAATGCGCTGGAACGCCAGCGTGCAAGCTCTTCCGCATCCTCGCTGTCGCCGACGCCCGGCGGACGCCCGGAGAATCCCCAAAACAACATGTCTTCCAGGCCCTCTTCGCCGGTGCGCGCAACCTGCCAGGTTCGGTCGGTGGCAATGTCGTGGACGAAGAAGCCCTGGTTGACCGGCACTTCGACGATCAATCCGTCGGGATGCTGTTCGTTGCAGAACGCAATCAGGTCGGCGTTGCCGTCGACCGGGCATTCCAGCAGCTTTTCGAACGTCTCCATGCCCCAGGTACCCCAGAAGGCGACCCGTGAGGCGTCGCTGCTGACCGAAAGTCCCTCGCCGAACGCCCTGAAAGTGGTTCCAGGCGACTCGCCCGGCACCTGTTCGCCGACGCCGGCGATCACGTCGAGGCCGGGTGTCGGCGCGATGGGCGCGCGATAGACGCCTCCGAGCGTAGGCGCTTCCTCGATATCGAAACCGACGAAGAACACCCAGCCGGCAGCCGCGCTGGGGGGCGCCGTCGAGCCGAACACGACGTCGCCGCCGACGGGCTGATTGGGTATGCGGGTCTCGGAATTGGCGACCATGCCGGTGAACGGCACCGGCGTAATGGGCGTCACGTTGCGGAAATAGATCCCGGTGCGGCCAAGTCCGTCGGTTACGTCAGTGTAGTTGCCCTTGTAGATGATGAATGGTTCCGATACGGCCGACGCACCCGGAAACTGGTCGAAGCGCGTCCCCAGCGTCGTTTCCGGCACCGAGAACCAGGGGAAAGACAGCGTGACGCCATCAAGCTCGGTTGCCGCGCCCAACTGACTGGCGCCCGTCACCGGCGCCTCGCCCAGCGGATAAACGTAAACGCCCGCAGTACCGACCCGGGTCTCGCCGTCTTCGACAAGGTACGTCCAGACCGGCGCATGCTCGCCGCGCGACGCGGCCAGTGTCCCGTTGGGATCGATCCGGGGCGTGGACGGAAAGTCATTGAATGCCGCCAGTTCACCGTTGACAAGCGTATTGTTCGGATCGGGCACGGCGTCGCCGCGGACATGCAGCCGTTCGATGACGCCGCCGAAAAGATCGAGTCGATAAATGCCGGACGTCACGAAGCTGCCAGTGCCTACGCGGGTCCGCGCGCGAAACACGATCATGCCATCGTCGTTCAGGGACGGCTGGTTGTAGCTGAAGAAAGTCGAGCCCGGACGCCCGTCCGGCGCCTCGTCATTGTCGTTGACTGCTTTGTTCCAGTCGACCGGCTGAGCCAGCGCTCCGACAGCAATCAGCAAGCTGCCAATCAGGACGGCACTCATGACGATGCCGATAGAAATTTTCGTATGGAATTGTTTTTTTTTCATGGCCGTGTCTCCAGGACAGAGTCCGACGCGAGGGGTGAATTGCTAACCGCCAATGGCGGTATTTAGCAATCTAACGCCATGACGACAACAACCGCTTGCGCAAGATCAATAAACATATGGTTGATCTAATGTATATTCGTTTAATATTGCGCCTGGGAAAATTCCGGCTAATTATTGCGGCTGCCGGGATCGGCACGCGGCCTGACCTTGCCGCGCAATGGCTGGCATCATCTGAATCTTCCGACCCGGTGAAAGATCCTACGCATGCGTTTACTGCGCGTCACGCTCGCACCCGTGCTTATTCTTGCGGCAACGGTTGTACTGATCATTCCCATGCTTGTCACCGCGCTGACCAAATTTCTGCTGCCGTTTCCGATCATCCGGCGGGTCGGCCGGCGCACCGTGGTCGGCATTGCCGAGATATGGATGTTGATCGTCGTCCGGTGTTTCCGGCTCTCCTACAGGACACGCATCGAGATCACCGGCGATACCGATTTCGACCGCAACCACAGCTATTTATTACTTTGCAATCACCTGTCGTGGGTCGACGTGCCGGTGCTGCTCTGGGCATTTTGCGGAAAGCTGCCTTTCTACCGATTCTTTCTCAAGCGCAGCCTGATCTGGATGCCGCTGCTGGGCATCGCATTCTGGGCGCTCGAGTACCCGTTCATCCGCTTCCGTTCACAGGAATATCTTGAAAGGCACCCTGAAAAACGCGGCGAAGGGCTTGAAGCGGCGCGCCGGGAATGTGAAAATCTCAAGGGCATTCCAAGCACCATCGTCAATTTCCCGGAAGGCGCGATCAACACCCGCGAAAGGCATCAGCGCCAGCGCCCGGCCTATACAAACCTGCTGCGCGCGCACGCCGGAGGACCATCGCTGGTGATCTCCGCGATGAGGGAACAACTCGATGCGCTTCTGGATGTCACCATTTACTATCCGGACGGTCCGCCGAGCGTCGCGGACTTCATGCTGGATCGCGTCGCCTGCGTTCGTGTGCACGTCAGGCGCATCACCATTCCTTCTGAACTGGTCGGCGGCGACTACCAGGACGATCCCGAATTCCGCGCCCGCTTCCGCGCCTGGATCAACGCGCTCTGGCACAGCAAGGACGCGCTGATCGAAGAACTCAAGAACGCGCCGCCACACATTCGACGACGATCCCGTCGGTCATGAAAAATTCGGCGTACATTGATCTTGCGGCTTTACCGGCCATTCGAATACGATGGTGTTCGGGTGAGGCAGCACAGCTGCGTACCTGACCGGAGGTTTCCCAGGTCTCGATAGGCTCGGCAGTTGATTCGGCAATCCGTGAGGGTGAAATGACTACATTCATCGTGACCGGCGGCAATCGCGGCCTGGGCTTCGAGATTGCCCGGCATCTGGCGACCGACCCGGACGTGCAAGTGGTGCTCGCGGTGCGGAGCATGGAAAGCGGACAGCACGCTGCAAAACGAATCGGCTCGAATGTCCGAGCGCTGGAACTCGATCTCGCAAGCCGGGAAAGCGTCGACAAATTCATCGCAACGTGGCGGGAACCGGTTTCCGGGCTGGTCAACAACGCGGGTGTGCAGATATCAGATGCCAGTCGATACACCGACGACGGCATCGAGGAAACCTTTGCGGTCAACCATCTCAACACGCTGAGACTGACGCTCGGTCTTGAAACCGCACTGCACGGCGGTCGGGTCATGTTCATCGGCAGCGGCACGCACAATCCCAGCCACCCTACAGCCACGCCCTTCGGATTTCGCGGTGAGCGGTTTCAGTCCATTGCGAACTGCGCGGCGGGTCTTGAAAGTTCGAAAAGGATCGCCCAGCTCGGCCGTGATCGCTACGCCACCACCAAATTCCTGAACATGGTTTCAACGGTGGAATTGGCTCGCCGCTACGATCCGGAAAAAATCCTGTTCATCTGCCTCGATCCCGGCCTGATGCCCGGCACCGACCTGGCCCGAACGGTACCGGCCTTTCTGAAATTCGGCTGGTACTACGTTTTGCCCATACTCGCCGGGCTGCTGCCCGACAGCAACACGCCGGATCGTTCCGGAAAGGCGGCCACCGAACTGCTCAAGATCGATCGCGAATGCCTTAGGCCAGGTGGAATCTACAGTTACGACTGCGAACTTTCAAAGCGGGTGATCGACCGTGTTTTCGACGCTGAAACCGGCCGCCGGGTCGTGGATGATTCGATCGACCTGATCAGAGGGTGACCGGTATCAGCCGCGGATTGCGCACCCGTAGTGTTCCGTCCAGAGTGAGCTGCAACGATAACTGTATCTCGGTAGCAGTGTCAGGCACCTCGAACACCACCCGCTGAACAGTCCAGCCATGATCGCCGACGCCGATTGCCGGCGCCCCATGACGCGTGGATAAAATTGCATCGTCCAGAGCCGCGGGCAGACCCGGGCGCCTTCCGTTGATTCTCACACCAACGCCGGTCGGCGACAATGGCGCGCCGGATTGATCGCTAAACGCACCGGAGATTTCCGCCGAAAACTCCAGCGTTCGGCCAGCGAGACCAGCTGCGGAAAGCATCTGTATGGCTTGACCCCAAGGCTCAGGGCCAACACGTTCGATGATGAGGGTGCCTGCATCTATATCGAAACGATAGGAACGCTCTCCGGCATGCTGATTGAACGCCCAGGACATGATGACGCCGTCGACGCCACGCTCGAATGCCGGATTGACGAGCAAGCCGCCGCGACTATCGATTTCGCCACTGCTATCGCTACGGCAGCCTGCCGAAAACAGACATGCTGCCGTAGCCGACACAATGACCAAAACCACGAGCTGCAAGCGTTTCAATCACCTCTCCTGGCATTCTGCAAACCGCCTGGGATTATACGGCGTCACCGCCCGTAGTTTCGCCGAACTTCGGATTCGCGGGGGTGATGACCGAAGATCAGTCGCCGGACTTGATGCCGGCATCGCGCCGCCTGCGCTTTTCCTGACGTCTTTCGGCCCGGTCCTGCTGTCGCCGCGGCGAACCAGTGCGGAATTCAATCACGGTCAGGACGAGACCCGTGGCCAGAAGGACGAAAACGAATACTGCAATCGCAAAAAACATCGATTCACTCATCGCTTTCCTCCCTGGCCGCCAGGCTGGCGAGCTTGAAGTAGATTCCGAAGGCCAGGATCGAAGGCACCCAGATCGCGGTAAACAAAGCGTGCTGATAGAAGCCGTTGAACCAGAAAAAACCGGACACGGCGAATGAAACCGCCACGGCCAGCAGGATGAACAGATCCGACAGTTTGAACATGCGATTCCTCCTTGGAAGCATTGCGCGTGCGCGCTTGCACTTGATTGGATTTCCAGGCCGGCTTTGTTCAACAGCCTGCCTTCAGCGGTATCTGACGGCCTCAGGCAGGCATGAACAGGGCTGGCTAAGGCTCATAGAATCCGATGGCACCAAGCAAAAGGCCTGCAATGGTGATAGAGGCCGGAGTTCGCATGCCGGTCATGCCGTAAACGTCAAGCATGCTCGGAATGCCGGGCAGCAGACCAAGCAAGAGCCATGCAAAAAAGAAAGAAGCCATGGCGCAGCCGACTATGCCCAATATCAGCCGGAAACGCTTGAAGCTGCCGGGCTCGCGAATTTGTTTTTGCTGGCGCAAACGGAAATCGATGGTGTAAGTTCGGAAACAAATTAACAGTCGGCGCTGAAAGCGGCGTCAATGTCCCGGCAGCCGAAAGCGATGAATGCCTACCGGCTCCGGGAACAGTGATATGACGCCTCTTTCAGGACAGCGCTTTCGAGGCAGGCGGCGCAGTGGCCTCGATGACCGTCGCCGGCATCGGGATTCTGTAGGCGTGAGAGGTTTGCGCCGGCACCACGAAGGAATCACCTTCGACAAGTTCGGTCGCATGGCCGTCGACCACCAGCGTGATCTCTCCCTTGACGACATAGCCCGCGATTTCATAGGGTCGGGTTCGCTCGGCCTTGGTTTCGGTCACGTAGTCCTTCCAGATCCGGAGCCCGACGCGATCGCCCTGGGCCAATTCCAGATCACCCAGCGGGCCGGTTTCGATATTCTCGCCCTTGAGCACCGTGTTGGACATAAATGCCTCCTAAGCTCATTAGTTGATTCTTACCGTAACAGAGACGCCGCCGGCATTTCAGGCCGAGCCTGCCCGGGCCGTCCATCATCCGAACAGTCGCCGCGCCGTCTCGAGACTGACCGATGTCCCCGGGTACGCGAGATATTGCTATTCTGTGCCTGCCATGGTCAAACAACTGCTAATCACCCTCGCGGTTGCGGCAATCGTCATCGTGCTCGCACGCATGAAGCGCGCCCGCACGGACGCGCGCGCAGCGCGGCAAGAAATCATTACGTCGAGCCAGCCGTCTAGCCGAACGACGTCCATGGTCGTCGGATACTCGCTTGCCGCAATCATGATTCTGGCCACCGCCGGCATTTCATGGATGCGCTACCAGGAAGCAAACGCTATCGTCCAGGTGGAAGTGGTCGACGCCCGTTCCGGCGAGCGCACCATTTACCAGGTACGGCGCAAGAACCTGGGCGAACGTGAATTCAGGACGGTAGACGGGCGTGTGGTCTCTTTGGGCGCATCCGATCGAATGGAGCGCATCGAATGAGCCGGTGTCTCCGTCCTGACCTGGCGCGCTCTGCATCATGGGACGTTGGGGATGCCCGGGAACCAGACGACCGATCCTTGTGCAGCTCCATCCGGCGTGGTCCAGAGAACCTCTGATCAAAATGGCGCCAGGCGCATTTCATTCGGCGCCTTCCGCAAACGCAGCGTCGCGCCCAGGCAGTCGTGTTCAGATATGCCCTAATCGCGGTCGATCGTATTGAGCGGAACCGTGATGACGGGCAGTCCCAGCGCATCGCTGCGGGTGCGGGCCTGCATTACGCGGCCGCGCTTCTCGGTGCCGGTTTCTCCAACAAAATAATACAGCTCGGCCACGCCCTGGAATTGCTCAAGCGTCAGGAGATTGATGCGCGTGTCGGCATCCATGCCGGGCACGTAACCCAGTGGCAGGAAAAACCCCCTCGTGTCGCGATCGGTGCCCAAAGAGGTATAAAAAAGATTCAGGACTGCATCTGCCGACTCGGCGTCGGCAACGACGTCGATATCGAAACGCCTGCTCAGTTCCAGTTTCAGCCGACTGTCGGCGTAGGCGCGCACATCGCTGTCGGCCAGAAAATTGCTTTCGAGAAACATTTTTCTTCCCGACCAGGCGCCGAAATGCTCTTTCGGCAGCGCCGCGACGAGATCATCGATGCTGTAGGTAACGAGCTTCTGCGCAGTAGAGCCCGCCAAAGAGTCCTGCACCTGGCGCGCCGCGCAGCCGGCGAGCAGAAAAAGTACCAGCGCCAGAGCGACGCGCATAAAGATTGTGTTGTAAAGGTAATATGTCATTGCCTAAGCCTAACAAACCGTTGTCATCGTGCTGCATCCGACGGCACGGCCCCGATGCAGATCGGCTCGCTGACGCTGAAGGGAGATGCAGCCTCGGACGCCATTCAGGTACGAGCCGAGATCTATCAGGTTTCCGCCAACGATAACTACACGCTGACGCTGACGCTGCAGGACGACAACCGGGCGCGGCTCGTCGCCGATGCCGGCTCCTCGCTTGGCGGAGGCAGCGACCGAATCGATCTCTCAATCACCGTGCCCGAAACGCTGGAAGTCACCATTACCGACGGTTCCGGCAGTCTGCGCGTCGATACGCTGGCCGGCGATCTCAAGATCGAGGATGGTTCGGGGAGCATTCGCATATCCGGCATCCAGGGCAGCGTCGTAGTCGAGGATGGCTCGGGCAGCATTACCGTCTCCGAGGTTTCCCGCAATGTCTCGATCGAGGATGGATCGGGCAGCATCTCGGTCATGAACACCGGCGGCAAAGTAACCGTCAGCGACGGCAGTGGCAGCATCAACGTCGATGGCGCCGATGCTTTCGAACTGGTCGACGACGGTAGCGGCAGCGTGAGCACGCGCAATGTCCGAAGCCGGGGCGGCGGTGGCACAGACTAATCAATTACTGCCTGATTATCGATCGAACGCGGCCGTCCGTAGCGCAATCTCAGATTGCGCAGAACGCATCGATTGATTGCATGGATTCGCTCCCCGGGCGATGCGCGACCGGCTACGCATCGCCTGTCCGCGCCCGGTATCAGGGTTTGCGGAACTTCAGCGTCATGCGGTGTGATTCGCCGATGGCCTGGTACTCGGTGCGCAACACATCCGGATTCTCCGCATCTTCCGGAATCCGCAGCGAAGGCGGCAGTCGCCAGACTTCTTCTTCGGCACTCGGCTGGTCGTCGGGGTTGGTATTGACGTCGCTTTCGGCCACGAATTCGAATCCGGCGGCTTCGGCCCGGCCGATGACGAACGCTTTTTTCAGGTAGCCGTTGCTGCCGTCGGCCCATGCATCAGGCATGTCATCGCGCGCCCAGTGCTGGACCACGCCGAAGGCACCGCCGGACTTGAGCACCTTGAAGGCATCGGCCAGGGCGGCGTCCAGGTAACCGTGCTCTTCGTTGAACCGCGCCAGGTTGTGCAGCGCGCGAATGAAGGTCACCACGTCGGCCGTGCCGGCCATTTCGTCAGGCAGCGAGCCGAGCCAGAACGAGTCGATGGAGGCACAATCACCGGCGCACCACTGCTGCGTCTGCGCCGCGAACTGTTCGGGCCATCTGCGCATCTCGAGCATGAACGCATCGGTACCGAACGGAAACAGCGGCCACATTTCCAGCGCATAGTTCGCACCGATCAGGCGACCCTCGGAACCCAGGTACGGCAGCAGAATGCGGGTATACCAGCCGCCGCCCGGCAAGGCCTCGACAACCGTCATGCCAGGCTCGATGTCGAAGAATTCCAGCGTCTCCTGCGGATGCCTCTGGTCGTAGCGCGCTTTGACCGGATCGGGCTGTGCTTCGAGAATCCGGCTCAACCGCTCGGCATCGGTCTCGTTCGGATCGACCCGCGGCTCCGATTGCGCCTCTTCGACTGCCTGCGGCGTAGGCGCGACGGGTTCGGGAACGCCGGCTTCCTGACAGGCGGCAAGAAACAGCGCGGTGACAATCGTCAGAATCTTTTGCATTGGGGATCTCCGGAAGAACTAACGTCGATTATCGAACGGCGCGGCGAGATATTCAATCCAGGTGCTTCTGGGCAACTCGGCGCAGACACGACCGTCCCCATCTTACTACCCGCCCGGTCGCCGCGAGATGTTGTGAACGGGTTTACCCACCAGTTGCATAAATTTACGAGCGCGAGAGCCCGGAGAATAGTGTTTCCGGGGCGTGTGCAGAGATTTATGCAACAGATGGGTTTACCCCGGGTTATTCGTCACCCTTCCCGCGCGAGGGGCTGTCAGGTCCTGTGGCTGGGGCGTTTTGCGACCGAGCACGCCGCAGGCGTAGCCATCGCTCCGGTGAGGAAGTGCGACCAAGCGAAACGGCGCGGACGCGGGGCCTGACGGCTCCGCAGCAGGCAGGGTGACGAATGGGCCGGGTCTCTCCTCGAAGCCGTCGCGGAACACCCTGTCGAGGAACACTGCGAGCACCGACGGCGAAAACTCGGAGGTGTTCCCGTCGGCATCGGTAGCCGTAGCCAGGATCCGGTCGCCGATATCGACCGAATCGGCCGAAACAACGGCCACAGCAGTGCCCGCGGCAGTGAATTCATGCGTACCGATGAAGCGCGCACCCTCGGTGCCGTCATCGTCGGCAATGAAGAATTCCACCTGGATCGGCAGCGTTGCGGAATCCACTGCGTAGGTGATCGAAAGCTGCTCCCCGGTCTCCTCGGCGCCAAGGATCTCCGGCCAGTTCTGGAGCTGGTTGGCACCGGTATCGGCGTCGCCGGGATCGTTCGGATTCGCCCCGAGATCACCGGTAGCATCGATCAGCTCGATGCCAATGTTGTCGTAGATCCGGTTCTGCTGGATCCGGTTGCCGGTTCCCGCATCCTGTTCCAGGTAGACGCCTTCGCTATTGAAAGCAATCACATTGGCCATGCCGGGAGTGCCGCCACCGACCTGGTTGTCGTCGCCGATCAGGATGTCGATGCCGCCGAAAAAGTTGCCGATATCGACTGTGCCGCTTCGGTCGGTACCCAGGTAGTTACCCATGATGACCGTGCCGTCGGTACCGTCCGCGCCTCCGGGATCACCGTCGACGAGGATGCCCGAGGTACCGTTTGCGCCAATCACGTTTCCCCGGACCGTCGTGCCGTTGGGCAGCACGCCGACGAAATTGTCGTCGGCGCCCGGCTCGCCGAAGAACGACACGCCGGCAAAGCCATTACCCAGCAGCGAAACACCATCACGAGCGGTGCCGATGAAGTTGCCCAGCACGCTGTTGCCGGAGGACATGTTGCCTGCCGTCGGACCGCAGTCGGCGGCGCCGAAAAACTGTACGCTGTCTGATGCGTGACCGGAAATCAGATTGCCGTCGCCGTCGCCGGTTCCGCCTATGATGTTGCCGGTGCCCTCGCACTGGAAGAACACGCCGTTGTCGGCATTATCTTAGTTTAGCCCGGCTCAAAGCGTTGCCGTCTCGCTTTGACACTGAAACTCGCCGTTGACACGTTTTTCCACCGGCATGATCGGGATCTCCCCCACCAGAGTGCCTCCGTCGACTTCATAGCGCAGCGTTGCGAGATCGCAGGCAGAGAATTCGATCGTCATCGTACCGACCTCTACCGCACCCTGCCCCGGCTGGGGCGGCGAGTCGAAGCGTCCACCCGCGGTTGCGAAGATCGGGCCCGTGGCTACGTTGCCCTCGATGGCCAACTGCGCGGTAAGCCATCGATTTTCCATTGCTCCGATCCGGTCCAGGCCCTCGGCAGGATCCGACGCCGCCGGATCGACGTAAGTAAACCAGGCGACGAAAAGCAGATCGGCAAACGCCATGTAATCAAGCGAAATACCCTGGCCATTTCCAGCGAATGCCGGCTCGTTGGTCACCCATTGTCCATCGGAATCCTGCGCGTAGTCGAACTGGAAAGCGCCGAAGGTGGTCTCGTCGCAGGTTGTCGAATCGCTGTCGTCCGATTGCTGGCAGTGCGCGACATAGTCGACTTCCAGGATCGCTTCGTTCAACGCCGGATCGATCGCGCCGCCCAGGTTGCCGCCCATGGCGACGTTCAGCAGAACGAACATCGGTTCTTCATAAACCGCGCAAGACTGCAGGTTGTAGCTGGCGACCAGGTCGTTGTCCATGAAGAAATCAATACCGTCCGCCGTCCACTCCATGGCGTATGTGTGCCACTCCAGTACGTCCGGCGCGCCGCCGGCATACGGATGCGTCTGCTTGAATCCACAGCCGAAACCGCCAGTGTTGAAGAAATTGATGATGTACGACTCGGGTTCGTTGGCGAACCATTCCCAGACGTCGATTTCAGACGCGCCCGGGTTGGGCCAGCCGACGTTGTCGTCGTCGCCGGCGATCGGCTGTTCATCGATGCGGTTTTCCAGCATCCAGAACGCCGGCCAGGTGCCGCCCTCGAGGTTATGGAACCGGATGCGCGCCTCGATACGACCGTACAGGAATTCGCGCTTGTCCTTGCTGTTGAGGCGGCCCGAAGTCCAGCTCTTGAACTGCCCGCCCAGGCCCGGGCAATCGATGCCGCCGCGGCGGGCGATGATCTTCAGCGTACCGTCGGAGACCTCGTAGTTCCGCTGCTCGGAAGAATCGTCGTCGGTATAGCACTGAACCTCGTTGTTGAAGTTGGCCGCCGTCTGCGCCGTCCAGTTGTCCCAGTTCACGCCGTCACCATCGAAGCGCTCGATCCACTGAACCTCCCAACCGGCATTAGCCGCGAAAGGAAAAAGAAGTAAAACAACGAGCGGTACTCTTCGGCACATGAGGGATTCTCCATATAGACAGCGCTGTCAATTCTGACACAAAACCCCTGCCCGTGCACATTCACACTGCCGGCGCGATGGTCAGGCGGGAGCGTCCATCCCGATTCCGATGGCCAGCAGCAGCGCATGCAGCGCCGCCAGCCGCGAGGTGCGCGGCGTATACGGGAACAATCGCTCGGTCGTATCGTAGCGAAGCACCGCGCGCACTACGGCAACCGCTTCGGGCAAGGTCAGCCAGGCCAGCAGCACCCAGGGGCTGAAGCCGAAACCCGCCCACAGCGCCAGCGGCCAGAGGTTGGCGAAGACGGCCAGCGCGACGAACTCGGCGCGACTGAATTCCGGCCCGAATCGCACCGCCGGCGTGCGCCAGCCCTTGCGCGCGTCGAATCCGCGGTCGCGGATATCATCGATGACCAGCACGCAGACTACCCACGCGCCCACCGACAGCCCGGCCAGCCAGACGATCGGCGGCACGGACACCGGAAGGTCCAGCCAGGTGTCCGGCGGCGCGGCGTGCCAGGCGGCCTGGATGTAATACGTACCCAGCGGCGCGACTATCGCGAACATCACGAAGAACACCATGTCGGCCAGCCCGCGTGCGGCATACGCCAGCGGTGGTCCGGCATAGCCCCAAGCCGAGATCAGCCCGACGATACCCAGCGCCAGTACCGGCCAGCCGCCCTTGAACAGCAGCGGCAGGCCGCAGAGCACACCGGTGGCGAACATCGCGATCGTGGCCAATCGCAATATCGGCAAGCGGAGACGCCCGTCCTGGACCGCGTCAAGCAGATCGGGATGTTCGGAGATATCCGGGTGACGGCTGAGCAGGTTGAAGTTGTCGGTGAACACGCCGGCGGTATGAATCAGCCAGCTGCCGACGAATGCCAGAACCAGCGGCAGCGGTGCGAACACGTCGAAATGAAACGCGAGCCCGGCGCCGATAAGCACCGGCGCGACAGCGGTAGGCAGCGTGTGCCCGGGATACAGCAGCAGCCGGACCCACAACGGCGCGGCGGACGAATCGTCTGCCTTTTCGGCGCCGGTGTTACGGGATCGATCCTGATTCATGAAACGGCGCCGCTCCAACTTAAGTGTCGGATCCTCAAGCTTGATTCATGGTACCGATAAACGACGGCGCCCGGGCAAGGCCCGGCTAAAACCTGGTGTGGATCCCTGCAGCGCCGAAGATGCCGCCGACCAGGATCGCGAAAAACACCCCGAGCATCCAGAGAATGGTCATTGTCGGAAGTGGTCAGCCGCGCATCCAATGCTCACGCTTCGAAGAACCCTGCAGGCGCGGCGCAACCAGGGTAGAAACGGTGGAATAAAGTCAATAGTTTTCCAACTCGTCTGACGCCTCTTCCCGGATTCGCGCCAGCCGCTCCGCTTCTTCTTCCCGGGCCGCGTCGATGATGGCCATCAGCTCGCCGAGGTTCACGTCGTCGCCCGAGGGCTGGTAGGTGCCGGTCAGCGTACTGTCGGCATCGAGATTGCCGCCGGCGAAGCGCGACCACATTTCCTTGCCGTATTCGGTCGCCAGCAGTTCCGGTGCGAACTTCCCAAAGAAACGCTTCATCCGGTCGACGTCGCGCACCAGCATCATCGCCGCGCTGTTGTTGGCCGCCGCGTTGACCGCCTGCGGCAGATCGATGATGACCGGGCCGGCGTCGTCGACGAGCACATTGAATTCCGAAAGGTCGCCGTGAATCAGCCCGGCGGCCAGCATACGGACGATTTCAACAATGAGCCGATCGTGGTAGTCGCGCGCCTGGTCTGCGCTGAACGTCATGCCGTCGAGCCGCGGCGCCACGTTGCCCTCGCGATCAACAATCAGTTCCATCAGCAGCACGCCGTCGACGAACCCGTGCGGGTGCGGCACGCGTACGCCGGCAGCCGACAGCCGGTACAGCGCATCGACCTCGGCATTCAACCAGGCCTTTTCCTGCTCCTTCTGGCCGTAGCGCGTGCGCTTGCTCATTGCCCGGGCGCGCCGGGAATTGCGAACAGTCCGGCCTTCCTGGTACTGCGCGGCCTGCTTGAAGCCGCGCACATTGGCTTCCTTGAACACCTTGGCGCAGCGTTTCTCGGCGCCGCAGCGCACGACGAAAACGTCGGCTTCCTTGCCGCTCTTCAGCGGGCGCAGCACTTCGTCGATCAGGCCGTCCTCGGCCAGGGGTTTCAATCGGGCGGGAATTTTCATCGCTGGCGATTATGACACCCATCGCTGAATGCCACCGAGCCCTGCCGGGACGCAAGGCCAACCCGGCAGGGGCGCACGAAGCGAAATTTACCCGGGGAACCTCTGAAAAACTCTGCACGGGGGCGACGGCGCCGTTGCGGGAGGCTCCGGCTTGGCTTGAGCGAGCGTGGTTTTGTTGTTCCAAATGAGTTCAAACAAGGCGAAGACCCCGCAAAGGGCCGGTCGATTCTTGACCTGTTTTTTTAGGACACCTGTTTCCATTCATTCCCGCCGTCGGGATCGACGCACCGTCTCCGACTCGGCGTGGCATGCGTACATATCCATCAGCACTCGCCGAAGCTGCCCGCTAAAACCCGCCGCAATACCCAGCACCAGCGTCGTCACGACAGCCCTGTCAGGATTTTTCCGGACCCAGTCGCCCACCACCGGGTCGGCATGCTCACGCAGGAAATTCTCCAGATCCTCGCCTAGTTCAACATCATTGTCGCCCCGCCCCCCCTCGACGGGACGACGACCCGCTGCCGGCACCGCCGATGCGGGCGATAAGGGAAATGAGAGCGATCAGCACGATCCCGCATGCCGCAGTCACCATCGCGGCCAGATCAGGCGGCAGGTGTTCCCGGAATGCGAAGTACCCGGCAAGGCCGAGAAACGCAAAGACGCACAGGCCCAATGGCACAACCAGCGCCGTAACCGGCACACCGGTTTCGAGTTATTGGTAATCTGCGAGAATCGGTGCAGCGTGCAGTTTCATCCCTGGCCGTCCGTTTCACACCTGAGGTAAAAAAACAGAAGGAGAGGGCCTATGAACGTTTTATTCGTGTGCAGCGAGAACCGGCTGCGAAGCCCGACCGCCGAGGCGATCTTCTCCGAACATCCGGGCGTGAGGGCAAGGAGCGCAGGGCTGGGTCCGCTGGCCGGCACCCCGGTATCGCGGGAACTGATCGAGTGGGCGCACGTCGTGCTGGTCATGGAGCCGACCCACAGGCGCGAGATCGAAAGCGATTACGCCGATCTGCTCGACAACACGCCCATCA
>Ga0209947_1000423_pt1 | contig 26381 bp, 20 predicted proteins | sample SalPonR2_B_D2_MG_FD_185706 | JGI IMG/M metagenome (GOLD analysis project Ga0209947, IMG submission 185706) | Salt pond soil microbial communities from South San Francisco under conditions of wetland restoration - Salt Pond MetaG R2_B_D2_MG... ...
GCATCTGTTGCAACTACAATCATACATGAACCATCCGGCGAATCATTTCTTTTCTCATTCATGTAATACTGATTAAGTTCTTTTCCTATTGGAGCTCCGTTTATTTTTAATACACCACCGAAATTAGTCTGCACTAATACACCTACAGTATATCCACCATTTTTCTCCGGCAAAACTCTTGATGAGGTTCCTATTCCTCCTTTAAAACCAAAACAAACAGTCCCGGTACCGGCTCCAACATTTCCTTCCTCTGTTTTACCACCGTGGGCATTTTCTATGGCCTCAAGAACATGAATGGGTTTGACACTCCGGGTTTGAATCTGGTTTAAGTATCCGTCATTTGTTTCTCCAACAACAGGATTTACAGACCGTACTTTCTTGTTGTGTTTAATGGTATGCCGGATAAGTCCATTGGCTGCATTAAAAACAGAGAGTGTATTCGTTAGGGCAATGGGTGTTTCAATGTTTCCCAGTTCTTCCACTTGCGAATAGCCTATAAGTTTCCCGAAACCATTTCCGATATATATAGCCGCCGGTACTTTATCTCTGAACAAATTTCCCTTATGCGGCAAAACAACTGTTACCCCGGTTCTTGTGGCTTGTCCTTCAATAAGAGTTTTATGTCCAACCAGGACGCCTGCAACATCAGTGATGGCATTATATTCTCCCGGCGACAAAATTCCTGTTTTTATGCCCGCTTCACGAGCCCTCTTTTGTGAATAGGAAAGGATGGACGGAAAAATTAAAATCAGAAAAAAGATGTATTTCTTCATTTTGAATTTTGTTTGTAATGATAAATATTGTTCTTCAAATTGACATCCGGGATATACTCGTTTCCCAGATTAATCTTTTTTAATTTTTTATTTGTTTTTATGGGGATAACCAACATATTTTTCCCTTTCCAGATTGATGCAGTCTGGTGATATGAAAAATCAGAATTATCGGAAAACTGAAGTGTCAGTTCCACAGGTACGGGGAGTTTTCCTGTTCTTCTTATGTAGATTTTATAAAGATTCTTTTTTTCTTCAGCCTTTTCAATGGCAAGATCCGGATAATTAGCTTCTAAAAACCAGCTATTCCAATACCAATTGAGGTTTGTTTTTGTTATTTCATTAAAAGTATTAAAAAAGTCGTATGGAGTTGGGTGTTTCCCTTTCCAGTCTTCTATAAACTGAATCAAACATTCTTTGAATAAATCCTCACCTAACATATCTTTCAGAAAATACAAAGCCATAGCAGGTTTTGTATAGAAATTAAAATAGTAACTTCTTCCCTGGAGCATTGTAGAATTGGTGAGGGATGGGGTGTTTTTTTCAGTGCCTGAAAACATACTAATCCGTTTTGCATATCTCTTGATCCTGCTCAGCGAAGGTTCTTCCATCTCCTGAAATTTATGAGGAATCATTGATGCAAACGCTTCATCCATCCAGGCATGCTCAGTCTCGTTCGTAAGAACAAAAAACGGAAGGTAATTGTGAGTTATTTCATGTGCTGTTACATCCACAGTCCTGCCACGGTTATCGGCAGAGGGGTTGTTTGCAATCATCGGGTATTCCATTCCACTGGACCCATTTGTACCGTTAAACACTGTTACAGCGGGGAAAGGGAAGGGGTATCCGGGCAGATCGGTTGACAAATATTCAAGGGTTTGTTTTGCAATAGAAGTTACTTCTTTAAAATCTTGTGCCTCTGGTGGATAAATAGCTTCAACAAAATATCTTCCTTCAGAATTTCTTTTTATGGAAGTACCATCCCAAAGATGATGGTTGCTTATACCAAAAGCTATATCGGGAACAGATTCCGCTTCAAATTTCCAGGTAGAATCTTTTGTAATTACCCCGGATGAATCATAATCTTTGTTTTCAACAATTGAAAGAACCGTATCAACTGAGTGTGCTTTTTTAAACTTGTCATATATTGACTGAGACAACACTTCATCTGCATTTTGAAGCAGTCCGGTACCCCAAACCAAATAACCTTCAGGAACCTTTACAGAATATTTATAATCGCCCTGATCAGAATAAAACTCAGGATGTCCCGTGTGAGAATTCCTGTCCCAGCCTTCAAGATCATCATAAACTGCAATTTTAGGATACCATTGACCTAAAAACAGGGATGAGTCATTTTTAGCTCCCATTCGAATGCTGCTGTTTGCGGGAATGCTAAAACTCCAGTTGATGTGAATATTAATGATCTCAGCAGGATATAGCGGGTCTTTTAGCTCAACAATAAGCTGTGTTTCTGTGATTTCAAAGTCAGTATATTGATCGTTTCTTATTGTAACAGATTCAATATCCATTCCGGAATGAATATCGTCAGGGTGTACAGGGAAGTCTCTGGCATTTCCTTTCTTATAAAGATTCTGGTAAAGATGAAAAACTAATTTTTTTAATGTATCCGGACTATTGTTTTCATACCGGATTCTTTCTTCCCCGGATAATATTTGTTCTTTGGGATACACCTCCGCATTAATAGTATAAGAAGCACGGTTTTGCCAGTATTTTTCTCCGGGTTTTCCATCTTTTTGCCTGGTCCCTTTTTCGATGGCTTCATTAAATTGTTCATTAATCGGCAAATTGGTTTGACTGATTCCCGGAATAACAAAACACATAAAAATGCAAAAGAACATATACTTATAGCTAAACATATTAAAACAACTTTTGTATTTAATTAATAATATTTGATTATTTAACAATTGTGGAAGATAAAATATTTAAAATAATAGTACAAGTTGTTTTGATTTTTTTTAAACGAACAGAATTATGGTAAACAAACCCTTAATTAATAATAAATTTACAGACAGGATAGACCGGGATATCACTTCCTGGATGAGTAAGAAAGGAATTTTTCTCTTGAGATTAAGCATTGGAATCATTTTTTTCTGGTTTGGTTTCCTTAAATTCTTCCCCGGTGCAAGTCCAGCCGAAGGATTAGCAGTAAAAACAATAGAATTAATAACATTTGGGCTGCTTGAAAAAAAGGCCATCTTAATTATACTGGCATTGTGGGAAACAATTATCGGATTAGGACTTATAACTGGTTTTTTTATGCGTGAAATACTTTTGTTGCTTTTCTTACAGATGCTTGGAACTTTAACTCCTGTTATTTTCTTTCCTGAAGAAGTATTTGGGAGTATTCCTTTTACGCTTACATTAGAAGGCCAATACATTGTGAAAAATCTTGTTATAATTAGTGCTGCTATTGTACTGGGAGCAACTGTAAGGGGAGGAAAAATAAATCCGGAGCCATAAACAGAGGATAAAAAGGGAAATAGTTTAATTGTTTTCTTTAGGGGGCTTCATACTTAGTTTCAATTTCGAAAAAGGGTTGTGAAATAGATCTGTAATTTTTAAAATAGAAGACTGCTCCCCAACTATGCTTAACCTTATGATATATACGTAAAATTTTATCATTGTTAATGATTATTTCTGTTACTTTCATATTGTGATGTTCGTATTTCGTAACAGTGGTATCAAAAGGAATTTCCTCATTAGCTTTAATTAATTTCAATTCTTTCTCACTTGTGAGTGTGTCTTTTTCAAGCATTTCCTTTCTTTCGTCAATTATATTTTCATAGAATTCTTTTTTCCTAAGATCCAGGTCTTCTTCATAGGATAATTCAGGAAGATTTATATCAATGTCCTCTTCATCAACCTCTTCAGTTAATAACCTTTTGTGTTTTACTATGTCAGAATAGTTCAGCCCGGACATCTGAATGTTGGTAAATGTATTTCTGCTAAACCTGGATTCATAGTTAAATTCTCTTGAAGCAACACTAAATTTGATAACACCAAGAACAGAATTGCTATTCATTACGCTTCTGCCTGATTTAATTAGCTCCAACTTCAAAGCAACTACCTGGTTCCCTGGTTCTATGAAGTCAGGAATACTCGTATTAACTTTTATGAGCTTTGGAATAAAATCTTTCTTGTTAAATGAAATAGTAAAATTTTTATTATAGGAAAGGCTGAAAAAAAATTTACCTTTTTTATTTGTTTTGTGTACAGCCAGATCAATGCTGTCCTCAACTACTTTAATATTTACTTCTTCCAGGGGGGCTTTGTTGTGATAAATATTCCCTATAACATGCAACTCATCCTGAGAAAAAGACAAAAAAGGAATTACAAGTAAAACAAGTAAAAGATTTCCGGCACTTCTTTTCATATAGCTAATTTAAGCTAAAATATGCAATTATGTATGAATTGTCAATGATTTATCGGAGTTGTCATTAAAAAGTACTAGAAATCAGACAATTTACTTATCTTCTTAAAAATAATTATTCCTTTAAATTTGGTTTGCCTTATTTTCAAGAATGGAAATTAATTCCCGGGTAAGAATTTCCTTTTTCTCTGAGAAGTTTTGTATGTTGTTTTTTAATTGGTCAATTAATGGTTCAATTTTCTCATTGTTTAAATAATCCATTGAACTGTCAACAACAGTTAGTGCCTCAAAAGCAATTTCATAATCATGGTTTATAAATATCTCTATAAATTTTTCAGGAATCCCGGAATAGTCCAGACCATTTTTCCAACAAGATGCTACAAGCCATGATAGTTTTTCAGAATATGTATCTTCCATATTTTCGAAAGCATATTCGATATATTTTACAAACTTTTCGGATTTAGTTTTTTCAAAGATTTTATTAAGTTTCTCAAGAATATCTGAATCTTCAGTATTAACAAATAATTCTATCAAATCGGGGATAAGTATTTCCAGCTTATCTTCTTTTATCTGTTCAATAGCCTTTAAAGCATTACTTTTGTTAGTACTTTTAAGTTCTTTTTTTATCTCGTTGATTTTCTGTCTATTTTCTGCCATAATGAATTAGTTTATTTAGCTCACAAAATTAACACATTTCTAATTTCTTTGAATATTTTTGGCTTTTATAAAATTTGTTGTTATTTTAGATTTCAAAATTAATTGGGAATTTTGGTAAAGTTTAAAGAAAAATTGTATTTTTATTCCATTAATCACAAAACCTAATAAATACTTTGGTTATGAATATTAAACTACTTCGACCGGTATTTGTCCTTTTTCTTGGATTCTTACTGGCTACTTCACTAGGGTGTAAAAAAGAAAAAGATAAGGAAAAAGACTCCAAAGTTAAAGAAGATGTTATCACTGTTGATTCTGTTGATACAAAATTAGTACAGGATGTAAAAGCAGTAAAAGAGATGTTTTACTCTATGCCATCTCCCCTGGAAGTGGCTATGATATTAAAACAGGCTGGAACAGAATATAACCCGGAACTTTTAAATCCGCTTGATAACAAATCAAAATATGTTACAAACAAAAGCATGGCTTTAAATCTTGGCGTATATACTACCGATTTAAGTTATTCAAGCCTTTATGACCAGACACAAACCACAATAGATTACATTAATGGGGCGAAAAAGCTTGCTGAAGGACTCGGCTTACTTAATGCAATTAACAAAAATACAATTGAACGACTGGAAGCTAACGTGAACAACCGGGATATTATTCTCAATATTATCTCTGAAACCATAATGAATTCATCTTCCTTTTTTAAGGAAAATGACAGACAGGCAATTTCAACAATTGTTCTTGTTGGTGGTTGGATAGAAGGTTTATACATTGCCACTCATATTGTTGATGAGGATGTGACACAGGATGATATACAAAACAATGAATTAATTGCCAGAGTAGCTGACCAGAAGCTGGCATTAAATACCATCATGAAGCTTCTGGAGAAAAACAAAGAAGATGAGAATATTCAGGATATTATGGCACAGATAGAAGATCTGAAATCTGTCTATGATAAGATAGAAATAACTTCTTCCAAAGTAGTACCCGTAACAGATACACAAACAAATGTTACAACACTGAAGTCAGAGACTACCATCTCCATGACACCTGAAACATATAATAAGTTAAAGAACAAAATTGAAGTAATCAGAAGCAATTTTATATCATAAAAATATCTCATTATGAAGAAATTACTGTATACTATATCTGCCCTTGTTATTCTTTTAAGTTTACCTTTTACTGGTAACAGTCAGTGTAAACATTTTGCCAAGCAAGTATGTAAAAAAGAACTGACTCCTTATATCCATGATGGAAACTATAATGCAGCAATTCTTACAGAAGGAGAGAGTGCGGAAATGTATAAAACATTCTATGCGGGACAGAATTACCGGGTTTTTATATGCAAATCAGCTACTCTGCCCAACATACATTTTCAGGTATTGGATGTGAATCGAAATGTCCTTTATGATAACAAAAGCAATGATTTTAAGTCTAAATGGGACTTTATCCCTGAATCCAGCCAACAGTTGATTATTTCACTTAAGGTTAAAAATTCCGAAGAAAAACAGGAGGAACCTGTAAGTGGTTGTGTGGCAATTATGATTGGTATAAAAGAGAATCCATAATTAATTTTCATATTTTCTAAGAATTATAAAAAAGCCTGGATATCTCAGGCTTTTTTTATGTGATCTTTTCAGGAAGTTTTTCTTTTAAAAACCTGCCTGTATAGGAATCTGATTTCATAGAAACTGTCTCCGGTGTTCCTTCTGCAATAATAGTTCCTCCATTCTCACCACCCTCTTTTCCCAAATCAATCACCCAATCTGCACATTTAATAATTTCCATGTTGTGCTCTATAATAATAACAGTATGTCCTTTTCTTATCAGTTCATTAAATGCTTTCAACAAGTTGCTGATGTCATGATAATGCAGACCTGTGGAGGGCTCATCAAATAGAAATATTGTGTTTGCATTTTTATTATCTAAACTTATAAAATAAGCTAATTTTATTCGCTGACTCTCGCCTCCGCTCAATGTGCTTGAAGGTTGCCCAAGTTTTAAATACCCAAGACCTACAGATTGAAGAACTTTTAGTTTTTTGACAATTTTCTTATTAAAACTGTCATTGTCTGACTCAAAAAACTCAATAGCTTCATTGATCGTCATTTCAAGTACATCATAAATACTTTTTCCACTGTATTTTACTTCCAGAACTTCATCTTTAAAACGTTTGCCATTGCAGACTTCACACTTTAAAGTGACATCCGGCATAAACTGCATCTCTACCTTTATCGTTCCTTCTCCCTGGCACTCTTCACACCTTCCGCCTGCTGTGTTAAATGAAAAATGTGAAGGCTTTAAATTATTAATTTTCGCAGCCTGGCAGGAAGCAAATAGTTTTCTTATCTCGTCATAAGCTTTTATATACGTCACAGGATTTGAACGGGAAGATTTCCCTATTGGATTTTGATCGACATATTCTACGCTATGAAGAAGGTCAAGATCTCCTCTTAAATCATCATATTTCCCCGGCCTTTGCCCTGTGCTCTTATAATAACGACTTAATAAGGGGAATAAAATATTTTTAATAAGTGATGATTTCCCGGAACCACTTACACCAGTTATCAGTGTCATAATATTTAACGGAAACTTTACATCAATTCCTTTTAAATTATTCTCTCTTGCTCCGGTTATTTCAATATAATTATTCCATTTTCTCCTCTGAGCAGGTACAGAGATAAATTCAACATCAGACAAGTATTGTCCTGTATAACTTTCTCTACATTCTTTTATCTCATCCTGCGTTCCCTGAAAGACAACTTCCCCCCCCAGTCTTCCGGCATCGGGTCCAAGATCTATGATCTGATCAGCCGAGCGGATAATGTCTTCATCATGTTCTACAACAATCACTGAATTACCTATTTTTTGCAGGTGTTTCAGAACATCAATTAATTTTTCATTGTCCCTCGGATGTAAACCAATGCTTGGTTCATCAAGTATATACATTGATCCGACCAGGCTGCTGCCTAAAGAAGTGGCAAGGTTTATCCGCTGCGATTCACCTCCTGAAAGGGTAGAGGAGAGCCTGTTAAGAGTCAGATAATTCAAACCAACATTATTCAGGAAACTTAACCTGCTTTTTATTTCTGAAAGAATCCGCTCAGCTATTTGCTGGTCATGCTCATCAAGTTGTAATTCTAAAAAAAACTCATAAAGCTTATCAACAGGCATCAGAACTAGTTCAGTAAGAGATTTTCCGCCAACTTTAACATATGCAGCTTCCTTCTTTAGCCTGGTTCCCTGGCATTCTGTACAGGTTGTCTTTCCCCGGTAACGTGAAAGCATAACCCTGTATTGGATTTTATACTTCTTTTTTTCAAGGTATTTAAAAAACCGGTCCAAACCATAAAAATGTTCATTTCCTCTCCATAAAAGTTCCTTTTCATCTTCTGACAGATCATAAAAAGGTTTATGTATCGGAAAATTAAACTTGTGAGCATTGGCTATAAGTAAATTTTTCCACTCTTGCATCTTTTCTCCTCTCCAGCAGGCTATTGCGTCTTCATAAATAGAAAGGCGCTTATCAGGAACTACAAGATCTTCGTCGATTCCTATTATTTTTCCGTATCCTTCGCATTTTGGACAAGCTCCCAGGGGATTATTGAAACTGAACATGTGAACACTTGGTTCTTCAAACTCAATTCCATCTGCCTCAAATTTATTGGAGAAAGTTTTTACCTTGTCAGGATTATCAGCGGAACGGACGATACAAGTTCCATAACCTTCCGAAAATGCAATCTCCGCGGAGTCAGCATACCGGGCTCTTGAATCTTCAGTATCCTTAATTTTTAATCGGTCGATAACTATATTTACATCATCTACAGGTTTTATATTAAAATTCGCAGACGAAAGATCCTTGGTTTTCCATATCTTATTGTTGATCTCAACACGTGTAATACCCTCGTATTCCCATAACTGAAGATGTTCTTCAAGGGTGGCTTTTTTGTTTTTTAAGGGAGCAAGCAACAAAACCTTTTCATTTTCAGGCAAAGAAACCAAAAAATCAACTACATCAGTGATCGTATCCTTTTTGACCATTTTACCCGATTTTGGCGAATATGTTTTACCAATCCTTGCATATAACAATTTTAGATAATCATAGATCTCAGTTGATGTTCCTACAGTAGAACGCGGATTTCTTGTGTTTACCTTTTGTTCTATTGCTATTGCAGGTGGAAGTCCGTGAATATAATCAACATCAGGTTTTTCTATTCGTCCTAAAAACTGGCGGGCATAAGATGACAAACTTTCAACATATCTGCGCTGTCCTTCTGCATAAAGCGTATCAAATGCCAACGATGATTTTCCTGAACCGGAAACCCCGGTAACAACAATAAATTTATCCCTGGGAAGGCTCAGATCTATATTTTTTAAATTATGAACTTTCGCTCCATCTATTATAATATGAGAATTATCTTTGTTTTGGTTTGGCATAAAAATTGAAATTTATATAACGACTCAAAATTAGAAATGTTTTTTTAATTTTGATATTTGAAAATTTTTTATTTATTTGCAATTAATATTTAAAAAACACTAAAAAGGAGGATTGCTTATAGAAACACTATTACCCTGAACCAAATCTAAGGAGGTTTACTGTGGTAACAAAAGAATATAGTGATCAGGAACTCGTTCGTCAATATTTGAACGGTGAGCAATCTAGTATAGAAAAACTCATCCGCAAATACAAGGACAAGGTGTATACTTATATTTTGCTTATGGTTAAAAACGAACACCTTGCCCAGGATATTTTCCAGGAAACATTTATTAAAGTAATTAAATCCCTGCACAAAGGTAAGTACCAGGAAAGCGGGAAATTTGTTTCATGGGTGATACGAATTGCCCACAACTTAATAATTGACCATTTCAGGAAGAATAAACAAACAAGGTTTTACTCTAATGATGATTATGAAATGGATATCTTTAATTCTAAAAAGTTTTCTGATAAAACCATTGAAGATGATATTGTTAAGGATCAAATTGTGAATGATGTCAAAAAGCTAATTGAATATCTACCTGAAGAACAAAAAGAAGTGGTACTGCTAAGACATTACGGAGGGTTAAGCTTTAAAGAAATTGCTGAACAAACTGGTGTTAGTATCAATACTGCATTGGGTAGAATGAGATATGCCCTGATAAATCTGAGAAAACTTATAGATGACAAAAATCTGAATCTTAATGTTATCTGATTTAAATTTTATCATTTAACAAATATAAGTTAAACTATAAATGTAAATATTTTCAAGCCCCGGTTTTTTCTAATCGGGGCTTAAGAATTACGGAGTATTAAGCCTTCTCTTATATCCGGCTTATATATTAACATGAATACATATCACCGTTTGTTAAAATTTGTTAATTTTTATAACAATAATTATTTCATTAAGCACGTTTTGAGAACAATCAATACGATAAAAAATGTGCTTATGAAACACACCTCTACACATCAGTTCTCCGGTGAGGACGCCTTATCTCTAAATTACAATCCCGAAAAGGATGAATTTAAAGATATAGATGAATTTTCTGCTATCTTTCATGGTTTAGACGACTGTTTTGAAGTGGATGATTCAATAACAAAAAAAATCATGGAATTTGCGAAAAGTTATCCTCAGGCAGGGAACTAAAATAACAAAGGGTCTTCTAAAGGCCCTTTTTTATTTTTCATTTATGAGATTAATGGTGTGACAAGCAACTATCCCTGCTGTTTCTGTTCTTAGCCTGCTTTCACCCAGGCTTACAGGTTGAAAAGAATTATTTAATGCCAGCTCTTTTTCTTCTTCGCTGTAATCTCCTTCAGGCCCGATTAGTATTGTTGCGTTTTTTCCTTTAATATATAGATTTTTTAAATGAGTTTTCTTTTGCTCATCACAAATAGCTATAAATTTCTTTCCCTGGATATTTTTACCTATAAAATCATTGAAATTAACTAACCCGTTAATTTTAGGTAAATAAGCTTTCATTGATTGTTTTAATGCGGCTATAACCACTCTTTGAAAACGATCTTGTTTGATATTACTTCTTTCTGAAAACCTGCAATTTATAAAAGTAAATTCATCTATACCTATTTCTGTGCACTTTTCAAGAAACCACTCAGTGCGTTTTATATTTTTTGTGGGAGCAATGGCCAGATGCAAATAGAATTCTTTTTTACCATATTCAGAAAACGACTCAAGAACCTGGACTTCACATTTTTTGGGATCCGGTATAGTAATTTGCGTTTTGTACAAATTGCCTTTTCCATCAGTCAGGTATACAACATCGCCTTTTTTAAGTCTTAATACTTTTATGCAATGCTTTGATTCCTCAAAGGATAAGATATATTTGTCAGATTCTAAACCCGGAATGTAAAATAATTGCATAAGAATTCACTATTTTTGGCAAATTTACAGATTGTTGGATGAAAAAACAACGGAATGAAACGAATTGGGCTACTATCAGATACTCACGGATATATTGATCAAAGAACTCTTGAATTCTTCAATTCAGTTGATGAAATTTGGCATGCAGGAGATATTGGATCAATGAAAATTGCAGAGCAACTTAAGAATATAAAACCACTGAGAGCAGTCTATGGAAATATTGATGATACCTCAATCAGAAATACATATCCGGAAAAATTGTTTTTTACAGTAGAACAATGTAATATATTTATGACACATATTGGCGGATACCCGGGCAAATACAGTTCCGGTATTTTATCTGAACTGAAAGAAAAAAAGCCGGACCTGTTTATTTGCGGACATTCTCACATATTAAAAGTTCAGTATGATCCAAAATTGAAAATAATGCATTTAAATCCCGGGGCAGCTGGCAGGCAGGGGTTTCACCTGGTACGCACAGCACTTAAATTTAATATCAATAAGAACAAAATAGAGGAATTGGAAGTTTTTGAAATTGATCCTCGCAAAAAATCTGGTGTATGAAACAAACAATGATAGCGAAAACTTTTTACGGCCTGGAAAATGTACTGGCCAGTGAACTTGAAAACATCGGTGCCGATAACATTCAGATCCTTAATCGTGCTGTTGAGTTTGATGGAGATAAGGAACTATTATACAAAGCAAATCTCTATTTGAGGACAGCTTTAAGAATAATAGTCCCGGTATTTAAATTCAGAGCTCAAAATTATGACGAACTATATGAATCTGCATTGCAGTTAAACTGGAATAAAATACTCACCCCGGAAGATACTTTCTTTATTGATGCAGTGGTCTTCTCAAAGCTTTTTACTCATTCTCATTATGCTGCTCTCCGGTTAAAGGATGCTATAGCAGATCGTTTTTTTAAGAAATTTAACAAAAGACCTTCAGTTAGTAAAGAAAGTCCGGATTATGTTTTTAATTTGCATATTACCAATAATCAATGTACTATTTCTCTTGACAGCTCAGGAGAATCCTTGCATAAACGCGGATACAAACTCAAAAATGTAAAAGCTCCTCTGAATGAAGTACTCGCTGCCGGACTAATAAAACTATCAGGGTGGGATAAAATGCAAACATTAATTGACCCTATGTGTGGATCAGGGACTATACCCATTGAAGCAAATTTAATCAGCAATAAAATCCCCCCGGGAATTTTCAGAAAAGAATTTGGTTTTCAAAAATGGCATACGTTTGATCAGGATCTTTGGAAAAAAATAGTGCGCAAGACTAATAAAGAGGTTTATACTTCAACAAAAATCATTGGGAGAGATGTATCCGAAAAAGCAGTTGATATTTCTAAAATAAACGCTGAAAATGCTTTTAATAAACAAAACATTGATTTTGCTGTTCAATCTTTGGAGCTTTTTAACCCTCCTGAAAATTATAATGGGATGGTTATTATGAATCCTCCTTATGATAAAAAGATGAAAAAAAGGGATATTGAATTGTTTTATAAAGAAATAGGAGATGTATTGAAGAAAAAATATGAAGGCTACATGGTTTGGGTATTCAGTTATAATAAAGAGGCTATGAAACAAATTGGTCTGCGGCCAACAGAAAAGCACACATTATACAATGGACCATTGAAATGCAGTTTTTATTGTTATCCTATTTTTAGAGGTAGTTTACGCCAAAGAAAACTTGTTTAACTTTAATTTTGTGTGTATATTTAACCTTTAGTTATTCAAAAATATGGTTAAGAATAAATTTATTGCCAATAAATTTTTATTTTTGTTTGAGGTCATCACACACAAAAAGGCATTAATATTTCAAGTTATATGAATTTTAGTGTAAACGACTGTTATACTCAGATGAATCTTGGAGATGTAATCCTCGCATACAAAGGGAATATATCTTCCGATTTAATCACCAATGTGCTTGAAGTGATTGATGCCAAACTTGAAGACCTGGTTATTAAAAAAAGCATTAAGAAAAAACTCTACAACGTTTTGGTAGAGAGTCTTCAAAATTTGTATCATCATATCGACGACCTGCCTGATTCCTATAACGGAACTTTCGATGTTCATTTTGGGATATTCGTCATTTCCCGCGTTGATGATTATTATAAGGTATCTACCGGGAACTTTATAAGGAACAATAAAGTTGAAAAACTGAAGGAAAGGCTGGATGAAATAAAATCAATGAATAAAGATGAACTTAAAGAACTTTATAAATATATCTTAAACAACCAGGAATTTTCTAAAAAAGGTGGTGGTGGTTTAGGCTTAATAGACATGGCTAAAAGAACAAATGGACGAATTGAATATAATTTTAGAAAATATAACGAAGATTTTTCTTTTTTTAATTTGGATGTATACGTTTAACATAGAAAACAAAATATAAGTAATATGGAATCTATATCTATCGAAGGAACTTCAAAAACCCCAACTGTAAAATTAAATCCGGATACCGGAGTCATTGAGATAAAAGGAAGGTCTATTCCTGAAAACTCAATAGAATTTTACCGACCATTGGTTGACTGGCTTGATGAATATGCCAAAAAGCCCCAGAAAAAAACCACGGTGAATGTACAACTGGAATACTTTAACACAAGTTCTTCCAAATGTATTCTTGATATTTTCAAAAAACTGGAAACCCTGAAAAAAGCAAGGAACGAAGTCATCATTAATTGGTATTATGAAGAGGATGATGAGGATATGCTTGAAGCAGGCGAAGATTACGAATCAATTATCCGGGTACCATTCAAAATGATTGAGATCGTTGAATAGATAAATTTTATTTGATTGCTTTCTTCTTTCGAATGTATTGTTTGTTTTCCAAATATGAAAGAGCCTTCTTTAATAACCTGAAGTACAAGATTCCGTAGAAAATCAGGCATACAAACCATATTACTATTACATTCACAGTAAAAGTATCATAGAAAACACCAAAAATTTGCTTCCTGGGCGCATAAAAATGCGCCTTTAAAAATTTTGATTCCGGATCGTTAAAAATTGGATCTATCTTTTGAATTAACTCACCTTTATATTCAATTATTCTATTAATTTCATTGGAGTTTGTTACAAAGTCTTCAAGTTTTTCATTATGATGGTTTCTTTTTCTTCTCAGGAATTCCTTCCTTTTTTCCGGCGTCGATTGAAATTTTGAGATTAATTCATCTTTTTTACTGTTTGCTTTGTTATAAAGCTTAATATAGTATCTTCTCAAAAGGGTTAAATAATTGTCCAATTCTTTAAACAACTCTTCATTAGCTTGCTGTGCATTTAACTTGTCAAGATGTTTGAAGCTAATGATTTCTCCAGAATGAGTCGTTAGCTCATCTTTTATCTCATTTCTAATTAATTCGAAATTATAAACAACTTCCTTCTTTTTTTCCTTATCATTAAGATTTCGTTTGCAGAATGAAATTTTATTTTGCAGGGTGGGTATCCAGTAGTTTTTCTTAAAATCTGCTTTACTCATTGCCTTATCATACATGTAGAAATCTTCTTCATATTCATTAGTTTTAAATTCATATACAGCTAAGGCCTCGTAAGCCCATCTTGCTGTCATTATTTCACCATAAAATGGAATACTTTTAGGATTTGAGATATTTGGATTCAGTTTCTCGTACTGCACGATAATCCCGCTTAGAATAAGTTGAGGTATGATAAGGAAAGGAATAAGTATATATATTGTTATGGCTGTTTTAAAACTGTCAGAAATAATAAGGCCCATTAAATTTGAAGAACACCAGATGCTAAACAAAACAAGCCAGTATTGGAAATACATTCCCTTTATTTCCATTATTGAATTCCCAACTATCACAAACAACAGTGCCTGAAGTGCTGACAAAGTAAACAAAACAGCTATCTTTGAGAAAAGATAACTATTCCAGCTTAAATTGAGGAAAGACTCGCGCTTTAATATTTTCCTGTCTTTGATAATTTCTTCTGCACTTACTGTTAATCCAATAAACAAGGCAACAATAACTGACATAAAAATATATACCGGAAGATTGCTGTTTTCAGCAAGGGTATAGCCATATTCGCTGTTAATATTGTAATATTTAACGATATAGGAGAGAATAAATGCCAACAATGGAGCTTCCAGGAAATTAATAAATAAATATTGTGTATTGGCAAGTTTTGATAATACGTCGCGTGTGGTAAAGATTAAAAACTGACGAATTTTATTGGGTGTTTTGAAATGTATTTTGGGTAATTCCTTTGCTGTTTTAAGGTTACCCTGCTGCTTTTTGATGGAGGAATTATCAAATTTATACTTCCATTCCCTTGGTGATATCTTTCTGTTATTGGTAAAATTACCATATTCATCAAGTACCTTGGTCTCAATAATATTAAACAATTGTTCGGGGTTAACATTACCACAAACAGGACACTCACTCTCATTCCAGTTTGCATGCTGAATACTTGATTTAAAATAAATAAGTGATTCTACAGGCTCTCCTTCGTATATCAGATAGCCCCCCTGGTCGAGTAAAAGGAGTTTATCAAACATTTTAAAGATATCAGAGGAGGGTTGATGTATAACAGCAAAAACCAGTTTGCCTTTTAAGGTTAGTTCTTTCAGCAGGTCAAGAATATTTTCCGAATCACGGGAAGACAAACCACTGGTTGGTTCATCAAGGAAAAGGACTGCCGGTTCCCGGATAAGTTCAAGAGCAATGTTAAGTCTTTTCCGCTGCCCTCCGCTTATTTTCTTATTAAGCGGACTTCCTACTACCATATTTTTTATATCATACAAACCAAGGTCTTCCAGTGTATTATTTACAGTGCTTTCCAGTTCTTCTTTAGTATAGTTTGCAAAACATAATTTGGCATTGTAATAAAGATTCTGGAAAACAGTCAGTTCCTCTATAAGGAGATCATCCTGAGACACATAACCAATCAGCCCTTCAATTTTTTCCTTGTCTTTATGGATATTGATACCATTAATAAGAATCTCTCCGTCTGTTGGTTTGTAACTTCCATTCAATACATTAAGCAGTGTGGATTTACCAGCACCGCTGGCACCCATTATTCCAACCATTTTCCCTGATTCCTCACTGAAACTCATGGGATGAATGCCAATATCGCCACTATGAAATTGATAATGTATATTGTTTGCCTGAAATGTAATACGCGAACCGATGCGGTCTATATTGAACCTGCTGATGATATCACCATAATATATTGACCGGATTTTTGAACTTCTTATGGAAGCTCCTACATTCAAGACATATACCTTATCTTGTTCGAGTAGCTGGCCGTTAAGATAAATCTCACTTTTCCCAATATAACGTGCAAAATACATGGAGGTAGACTGAACCTCTATAATTCTTAGTTCTCCATCCAGGTTTGGTGAATATATATGCTTGATCTCCGGGTCTGAAAATTCTTTGTTATTATCAATAATCAGCATCTCTTTCGCGGGTGTAAGCTCCTCGAAAGGTTTTAATACAAACTCTTTTATTAATTCAAATTCTTCCTGGGGAATATTAAAGGTGTCTGCAACTGTAGTAACAAAGGCCATCTCTTGCTCAGTAACTTCACCACCAGATTTAATGAATTCAAGCAACCTGAAGAGGACGACATTTTTTTGTTTTTGGGTAAGCTCTTCATTGATTTCTGTACAAATCTTAAGAACTCTAACTGAACTTGAGGAAGTTCTTTTCTTTCTTTTGCTTTTTTCTTTTAACTTCTCAAGGTGTATGGCATAATATTCGTCAAATACATCAAGATACTGCTGGGCAGCTTCTTTGTTTATCTGCCGGTTTAAAAAATATTCAACTATCTTCCTTCTTTCGCCGGCGCTACTTGTAGGGTGAGCAATAATTGCGAAAAGTTGCATTAAAGCTTTTAATATTGGCTCACTCATTTGCTTTTTTTGTTAAGGGTTATTACTATTTTCCTTTTTTTTGAAGCCAATCAGCAATTTAACCGGTTTTTCTATCTTTTTTTCAGCTTCAACCTCCAGAACAATAACGCATTCTATAGTTGAACTAAAAGCCAGATTCCAAAACGGAATGTAATTATATTTAATATTCGAATATAAAAGATTTTTTTCAGTATCGAAAACATTTATAATCAGATTATATTCTTTTATATCACTGCATGCAATAATTCGGTATTGGTTTCCTCCATAGAAAGTAGTATGGAATTTTGCTTTATTATTTGCATTAAAGTTAGCCATATACTCCTGTCCATCAGACACATAACCATCTTTCAGGAGGTTGATGCAATTATCCATTGAGTTATCCCATTTTTCCTGCGCATTTACTCCTGAACCCAGAACAAAAAATAAGACGAATAATAGTTGTAAATATTTAATCATTAACTTATTATTTTATTTCTTATATTTTCAATTTTCTTGGCAATATTACGCAAATGATATTCTGAAAGAACCACATTTGACTTGCTTTTTATTACTGTTAAATTTTTATCGGGATAAACTTCTGGTTCATTGTAATAATAATTATATATAATTCCATCATAAGCATAAGCAAGATCTACAAGCGAATCAATAAGTTGGGTATAATTTTCTGAATCATAGTAATAAGAAGAAAGGAGTTCTATCAGATTATTTAAAGGTTGTTTCTGCTCTCCCAAACGGTTTATTAATTGTCTTTTCGGCTTGTTTTTAATTGTTTTTGATAAAATATACAGGCTTTCAATCCAGCCTCCGGCAATTATCAAAGCACCCATTTCTTTCCTGTTGTTCTTTTTGAGATACGAATCGAAAAGGCGATAGGTATTTGTTAAAAAGAAAAGCAAAGAGTCCTGTTGAGTAATCTTATTTTCGATTTCTTTCATTTGTTCTGGAGAAAGAGCCTGATGCAAACCTAGCTCCTCAGATAATTTTTTTATCACATTAAAATAAGAAATTGTTGTTGTGCTTTGGTCATAAATTGTTAAATAACCCAGATCCGTTCCATAGACTCCAATATTTAAGGCCTGCTTAAAATTGGTTGTGTAATTTTTATAGTTCTCTTTTGGATTAAGCAATTCTTCATTAAAACGAATATCGTTTTCCTTGATGGTATATGTAGCCTGATACGGAGAGGGCATTGTAAAAAGAGTTTCATTATACTTTAAAAGTACAGATGATTTTTCTATATTTTTATCTGGAATAGTTGATTTTTGCTTATTGTCTTTTTGCTCCTTTTTACAGGAGAGCAAAGTAATCATTGAGATAATTAATGTAAAAATGAAAAGCTTTTCTGCCACTTTATTCATTGACCATAAATATTTATCTGCTAATTAAAAAAAAATACTTGAATATTCAAAGATTATAGCTCATTCAAATTTAAATTACATTATTTTTTTAAGATTTAACCTGAAAATAATAAAAGTTGAAATTGCGGTCATCGCCCAGATAAACGCGGTTTGCCACTCCTGAAACAAAGCCTTTCCGGTGAAAAATAAAACAGAATAGGTAAAAATAATTGATGAGATCCACGCAATTAATAAGTAGGGCAGGGTTTTGTTTTTCCTGGCCACTGTTTTCTTATCAATATTCCAGATTCCGGGTGGTTGAACACGTTTATAAAAGGTTTTTAAAGTTTTTGTTTTGGTTGGATTTGTCATAAATGTTACTGCTAACCAGCTAATTGTGGTTATTCCTACAGTAATAAAAAAGCTGTCTGGAAATTGAATATTAAGTCCCAGTTTAACAACTCCGAAAACTATAAAAGGAACAATTGTAGCAGTAATTTCACTCCAGGCATTAATTCTCTGCCAGTACCATCTTAAAATCAAGACGAGTCCTAAACCAGCTCCGCATTCCAGCAAAAATTTCCAAACCTGGGTTATAGATTCAACGATTGTTGTTATGTACAATGAAAGAAACATAATCAGAATTGTCACAACTCTTCCGGCAAGAACATAATGTTTTTCTTTATTTTTTTGTTCTTTCTTGTATAGAAATCTTTTATAAAGGTCATTAACAATAAAACTGGCACCCCAATTCAGTTGAGTTGATATTGTGCTCATGTATGCAGCCAACATGGCCACCAACAAAAGGCCGGTCAGCCCGGGGGGAAGGAAATCCCTGATAGCCATTGCATAACCTAACCGTTCTTCGCCGGCCCCAAGTCCCGGATACAACACAATAGTGGCCAGAGCCACAAGTATCCAGGGCCATGGTCTTACCGCATAGTGAGTAACCTGGAAGAATAAGGTAGCCCACGTGGCATGTTTTTCATTTTTTGTACTCATCATTCTCTGAGCCACATAGCCTCCTCCTCCGGGTTCTGCTCCAGGATACCAACTTGCCCACCACTGCACTCCGATATAAGCCAGAAAAGCACCAAGGCTTATGGTTAGGGTGGAGGCAACGTCTGAAGCGCTGTCCCCAATCTTAGGAAAAAAGTCAAAGGCCCAGGCAGGAACCTGCGCTTTTAATCCTTCAATGCCACCTATCTGATCGCTCGAAAGCACAATTACAGCAAGAACAATCGAACCAGCCATGGCAATAACAAACTGAATAGCATCGGTAATGGCAACTCCTAAAAGCCCTGATAAGGTAGAATAAAATGAAGCAATCACCATGGCTCCTGCAACAAACCATATAATCTGGTTGTCAGGTATATCAAAGAAAACCTGAAGAATGGTAATTAGGGCAAGATTTACCCAGCTAATAATCAAAGTATTCAGAAAAAGACCGAGGTAAATCGATTTAAAGCCTCTTAAAAAGGCTGCAGATTTTCCACTATATCTGAATTCTATAAATTCAAGCTCAGTGAGTACATTGGCTCTTCTCCAAAGATTTGCAAAGAAAAAAGTGGTCAGCATACCACCTATCAACATGTTCCACCACAACCAGTTTCCTGAGATACCATGATTATTTACCATTTCAGTGACAGCCAGAGGAGTGTCTGCAGCAAAGGTTGTTGCAACCATTGATATTCCCGCAATGTACCAGGGAAGTTTTCGTCCTCCCAGAAAGAAATCAGTTAGACTTTTACCCGCAGTGTTTTTATACCTAAAGCCTATATAAATGGCTATTCCTATATAAATCAATATTAAAACCCAGTCAATTATTTTTAATTCCATGGAGCAAGTTTATTATTTATAATTTGTCCTAAGATTTTATTGAATTTTGTTTAAGTTTACCATCTAAAATAGTCCAAAACTAATGTTTTCTTGAGTTTATCACACAAAAAATTATAGAATTATGAAAAAATTATTTCCTCTTTTTATTCTTTTGAGTTTTTTATGCACAACATTTATCTCTGCACAAGAGAAAGAATTAACGATTAAAGATGCCGTCATAGGCCAGTACAGAGATCTGTATCCGGAATATATTTCGCAGCTAGCGTGGATACCTCAGTCAAATAATTACACTTTTGTAGAGGATACGCTTCTAATGAAAAGCAATGTAAAAAGTGATGAGGATGAAATTTTACTGGATTTAAAATCACTTAATGCGCTGTTGGGAGATGAATATAAAAACATTAACTATTTCCCCCGAATTCAATGGTTGTCTTCTGAAGTATTTCAGATTAGAGTAAAAAACAATTTTTTCCGTATTAATCCATTCAAAGAAAAACTCGTAAAAAGGACAGCAATTCCTGCAAATGCAGAAAACATAGAATTCTCAGGCTCCTATGAACAATTCGCTTATACTGTAAACAACAATTTGTTTTTGTTTAACGGACATAAACATATTCAAATAACAAATGAAGAAAACAAAGAGATTATCAGCGGACAGGAAGTTCACAGAAGAGAATTCGGTATTAATAAAGGCATATTCTGGTCACCAGATGAAAAACAAATAGCTTTTTATCGTAAAGATGAAACAATGGTTACAGATTATCCACTGGTGGATATCACCACAAGAGTGGCCAGTCTGAACAACATCAAATATCCCATGGCAGGAATGAAAAGTCATCATGTAAAAGTGGGAATATATAACATTGAGAAGGATAAAACTTCTTTTTTAAAAACAGGCGAACCCAAAGAAAAATACCTGACAAATGTCGAATGGGGACCCAATAGTAAGAAAATATATCTTGCTGAATTAAACAGGGACCAGGACCATATGAAACTGCAAAAATTCAATGCTTCTTCAGGAAATCTTGATAAAACATTGTTCGAAGAGAAACATCCTAAATATGTAGAACCGTTACATCCTGTAAAGTTTATCCCAAACTCAGATAATCAATTTATCTGGCAAAGCAGAAGAGATGGATATAATCATCTTTATCTTTACAATACAGAAGGTGATCTGATAAAACAATTAACAGAAGGAGAGTGGGAAGTTACCCGGTTTCTGGGTTTTGGCAAAAAAAACCAATCTGTATTTTTTACTTCTACAAAAGAAAGCCCGCTTGAAAGACATGCTTATAAAGCTGATATTAAAAATGGTAATTTGCTGAAGCTAACATCAGAAGCGGGTATGCACAGGATTAAAATGAATTCGGACGGCGAATATTTTATTAATAATTATTCATCACAGGAAGTGCCCAGAAAAATTAGTATCCTTGATAACCGGGGAAAAGAAACAAAACATCTGTTAACTGCAGAAAACCCACTTAAAGATTATAACCTGGGAGAGATTACCATTTCAAAAACAAAAGCAGATGATGGTACAGATCTTTATTATCGACTGATTAAGCCTTCAGATTTTGATCCTGAAAAAAAATACCCTGCCATTATATATGTCTATGGTGGCCCTCATGCACAACTTGTAACTAATTCATGGCTGGGAAGCGCGCGCATGTGGCAGCTTTACATGGCACAAAAGGGATATGTGATGCTTACATTGGATAACAGAGGTTCTGCAAACCGTGGACTTAAATTTGAAAATGTAATACACAGAAATCTCGGAGTGAAAGAATTGGATGATCAAATGAAAGGTATGGAGCTGCTGAAAGAATCAGGTTATGTTGACACAGATAGAATTGGCGTTCATGGATGGAGCTATGGCGGATTTATGACCACTTCAATGATGCTGAAAAAACCTGGGGCATTTAAAGTTGGTGTAGCGGGCGGTCCGGTTATCGACTGGAAATACTATGAAATAATGTATGGTGAAAGATACATGGATACGCCACAGATAAACCCGGATGGTTACAAAAATGCTAACCTGAAAAATTATGTAACCAATCTGGATGGAAAACTAATGCTTATTAACGGAGCAATCGATGATGTAGTTGTCTGGCAGCACAGTCTTAGCTTTATCAGGGAATGCGTTAAAAATAATGTCCAGGTAGATTATTTTGTATATCCAGGACACCCACACAATGTCAGAGGTCGCGACAGAATTCATCTGATGGAAAAAGTAACACAATATTTTGAAGACTACTTATAGTTATCATAATCTTATCATTCAAACTGCCGCCGGATACTAATTTTCGGCGGTTTTTTTGTTTATACCAAAGAATTATTAACAACAAATAAATAATTATCGGTTAACGAAAGGGATTGTTTTTAGTAAGAGATGAATTCCTTCGTAAATGAGTTTAAGTTTTAATTACCATAATTAATTCATAATAATATTTACCTTAACGAAATTTAATGATTATTTTATAGCAATATTGATATTGAAATTTTATCTTTACTAAAACTTTTTATAAATGGTTATGCCCTAACTCTGGTTATCTTACACATTTATACATGCATTAAAAATTTAGGGTCAATACCGCACAAAAACTATTAATTGAAGTATGAAATGGTATTATAAAATATTTTTGTTGTTGATTTTTCTTGTGGCTGCCTGTATAAAGGAAGAAAATCCCTCCATCAAACGTGGAGTATGGTCTGGTAACAATCCGCTGAGCATCCCTTACAGAAAACGGATAAATGAATTTGAATCAGGCAACAAGGTGGAAAATGGATCATTTGAGGAAGGAAGATACTTTAAAAACAATTACAACACCTTTGAAATAAGTGGATGGAAGGAAATGCAAGGAGGAATTGATTGGGTGGATAAGAAGAGAGGAATTTATGATAAAAATGAAATATACAGCGGAAGTAAGGCACTGAAGCTGGAAAAAAAATCCATCGATGAAACTGAAAATGAACACATCGGGATCTTAAGTGATTTTATAAAAGTAATTCCCGGAAAGTATGATCTTAGTTACAGGATAAAACTTGAGAATATTAATCCAGCAAAACAGCGTTTGGGTGCAAGGTTGATGGAGACAATTAATGTCAGAGTTTATTTCTATGATAAGAATAAAATACGAATTAGTGGTAACACTGTTAATCCCATTACCGGGTTCGAATTTGATAATGAATTTAAAGCATTCCCTTTTTCAGCCTTCTGGCAGATAGATTCAATGGACTGGATAAAGGCTAAAGGCATCTCATACAAATTTCCATTTCCCGATGGCATAATTCCTGATGAAACGAGATATGTAAGACTCTATTTCGGGTTGAATGGTACAGGTACAATGTGGCTGGACGATGTGTGTTTTAAATATAGCAGAGATAATTTTTCAATAAAAGAAAAAGCAGAACCTTTTTTTAATAAGAAACCTGATAAAGTAGATCTGCTTGTTCCTATGCCACAACATGTGGATAAGAAATCATTTGTAGATCTGGCAGAACACAATGAAAATTCTAAAATTGCAATTATCACCCCCATAAATCCGGATAAAAAAATACTTGAAACAGCAAATAGGTTAAAAGATACAATTACCTCTGCTTGTGGTAAAGGAAATGCCGACGTTTCTATACTCCCCGGAGATTACTCATATCCTGTTTCTGAAAATTCAATAATATTTTCATTAGGAACGAATAATTTGTCTGATAGACATAAAGATTCTCTACCTTATGAAAATTTGAAAAACCATCAGCAAAGCTATTTTATTAAAAACCTTATTATCAGTGATAAATCTTTTGTTTTCCTGGATGGAGATAGTCAAGAAAGTCTGTATTACAGCCTTCAAACATTAATTCACCTTTTTGATTCTCAGAAACATGGGTTTTACAGGGCCGATATAATTGATTATCCGGATTTTGTTCACAGAGCTTTGATCTCCAGTACATCAAAAATTAATCCGGAACATAATAAAGTTATAAGTGACTTGCGATTGACCCATATTTTTTATGAAACTGACAGCCTGAGCAACTTAAATTTTTCAAATACATTGGATAAATTAAGACAAATTGCTCTGAATGATTTTCTTCAGCCAGGTATATGTTTCAAACTTTATGACAAAGAAAATTTAAAGTCACATTTGAAGGGTGACGAAACTCAAATTAAAACCTTAAAAAGCAAGATAAAAAAAGCTGATAAGGAAAATATTAAAAATGTGCTGATTCGGGCTGATTTAAAAAGTTTTCCCTGTAACTTCTCCTTTAGAAACAATGAAAATTCATTAAAATACAGGAACCTACTGGATTTACATTCTGAAATGTTGAAAGATATTGAACAAAATACTTCTCAGAAAATGGAAATAAATTTTATTCCTACATGGAGTAATTCACAATGTATAAGAAAAAGCCAGGGAAGGGGAGAACTTTATCTTTCCGAACTCAGTAAAAAAACCTCTCAAAAAACATGTTTTGGCTGGAAAGGTCCTGATGAGTCCTTTTATCAAATGGATGAAGTTGAAATAAATTATATCAGTCAAATGCTATCAAAGTTTCCGTTCTTTTTTGCAGAAACTATTAATCCTCAATCTCAGAACACTTTTGGAAATGATTTTATTCAGGCATTCCCGGGAAAGGCCAGAAACTGCAGCATGTTTAATCATTTTAATCTAAAACTCCCCGATGACCTTGAAGAATCATTAAAGAACCAACTATTTCTAATATCACATCACTTTAACAATCTGTTTGAAGAAATCAGATTGTCTACATATTCTGATTATTTATGGAATTCAGATTACTACGATCCCGAAGAAAGTTTGTTCAGGATTTTGATAAACCAGTATGGGCAGCAAAATGCCATTAACCTGATAAAGTTTAATGATTTAATTTATGCCGTTTATGAGATGCATCTGAAATCCCAAATGATAGAAAATAATAAGAAGTTTATGCGTTCAGCAAATGATTATATGAGCCAACTGACTAATGTTTATAATCAATTAAAAAGCAACCTTCAAAATGAAATGGTTCAAAATGCCCTGGATGAACTAAAAAAAAGGACTGATCAATTTTACCAAGACACAGGAAAATAAGAATTGTTGAAAAAACGTTAGAAAGGTTTGTTTTTATTTTCATGTAGATTTCAAAATAATAGTTAGCTTTGCACCGAATAAGAAATTGATTTATGGAGGAAGATTTTAATCAGCAAGGATTTGAAAGTGATCCTGATAACTTGATAGAAAAATATGAATCAATGGTTAAGAGTGGTGATTCATTTTATTTCGATGTAGATGATTTTGAGCAGATTGTGGATTATTACATGTTTTTGAATCACACTGGCAAAGCAATTAACGCTGTTAATTATGCTTTTAAAATACATCCATATGCACATAGCCTTCAGATAAAAAAAGCCCAGGTACTTCTGAAAAATAAGAATCCACAAAGGGCAATTGCTGTGTTAAATGATATTGAATTGTTTGAGTCTTCTAATACTGAGTTTCATTTAACAAAGGGACATGCTAAGTTATTAATGGGAAAAATTGATGCAGCCAGAAGAGATTACAGCAAAGCACTCTCTTATGTCGTTGAAAATGATGAAAAGGTGGATTTTTTACATTTGATTGCTCAAAATCTGCAGTTTTCAGATCATTACTCAATTGCTGCCGAATATATTAAAGAAGCACTTCGTCTGTCCCCGGATAATTTAATCCTGTTATATGATCTTGGCTATACTTACGACATGATGGGGGAAACAGGAAAAAGCCTCCACACATTTAAAAAATATATCGATTTAGAACCGTTTGCAGATCATGTATGGTTTTATCTGGGTAAGATCTACAAACGCGAAGGAAACACTACAGAGGCTATTAACGCTTATGAATATACAATTGCCATTAACCAGGATTTTTCAGAGGCTATTTATGAAATTGCCAGGTTATATGAAATGAACAACCAATTTGAAAAAGCCTTAATGCACTACAATGAATACCTTGAACTTGAAGACGAATCTACTGAAGTGTTAATACCCAAGGGGAAATGCCAGGTATCTCTGGATAAATTAAATCAGGCTATTAAAACCTTCAGGAAAGTACTAAAAATAGATGCCTACAATGCAGAGGCACACTATCTGATTGCTATTTCATTCTATAAAATGGGT
>Ga0209947_1000425_pt1 | contig 26322 bp, 24 predicted proteins | sample SalPonR2_B_D2_MG_FD_185706 | JGI IMG/M metagenome (GOLD analysis project Ga0209947, IMG submission 185706) | Salt pond soil microbial communities from South San Francisco under conditions of wetland restoration - Salt Pond MetaG R2_B_D2_MG... ...
TTTTCTCTTGACCACAAACGCCCTGTTACGGAAGCGGCTTCTTGTTATGCACGTTGCTCCAGTTTGACATGTCGCAGATTTACCGGGCAGAGGATCAAATATGTCGTGCCTTTCCCGGGAGAGATCCCGGCCTTGTCAGTCCTGAAATGTCACGCGCACATCACCGCTTAGGGTGATGCGGGATCCGCCCTCGGCGGCGTCGAAGTCCGTGCGGTCAAGTTCTTGCCCCTGCGCCACGAATTCGAAGGACAGCGTCGCGCCCTCGACCGTCACCCTGCCGAAGGACAGCATTCCGATGCCCTCCCCGGCTCCGAAGACCGCCGCATTGGGACCGGAAAAATAGGTCAGATCGCCCGCCCGCACCGTGCCGCCGGCGATGGTAAGGGACAGCGACAGGCGCGGGGTTCCGAGGCTTTCCCCTGGCGTGCCGGAGAAGGCGTCGATGGTGTAGATGGTCATCACACCTGCTGCCATACGGGTGGCGTAGGGTTCCTGCTCCTCGCCGTCGAAAGGCACCCACAGCGTCAGCCGGCTGTCGTCCGCAGTCACCGTGACCGTGCCCATGATGTCGAAACTGCCCGCTGCACCCGGGGCCGCCAGGCCCGCTAGCAGCACGCCGGCACGGAGCAGTCCAATTCCTGCGCGAACACCTATCAACCGCAGAAGGCGCGGAGGATGCGCCCCTCTCCGTCGATGACCACGTTGAGGCGTGTTGGGTTGCTCGTCGAGTCCGGAGACGCCCCCTCGGCAAGGCTGCGGATGCCGCCGTCCGGCACGGTGATCGTCTGATCGTAGACAGGCTCGCCGATCATGGTGTCGATTTGCGACCTCAGGCACGTGTCCGGTCCGCCCGGGGTCGAGGTGACCGGTTGATCGGTCACCGGAGTGCAGGCGACAAGCGCGGCCGCGAACGCCAGGAAGAGAAGCCGTTTCATGATCAAATTCCTTTGCAGATGCTTTGGTCAGTCCTCCCGGCCATGAAACCCAGGAAGGGTCATTCCCGCAACCCGTGTTTTTCTGAATGCCGGACAAGCCAGATCCCGCTGCTAGGGATCCTCACGACGAAATCGGCCCACATGTATGTGTCGGCTGCTGTTCGCAATCGAGAATTTGGCACGATTTCGGAAATCGCTCATATGTATCCGGCCTGTTGATCGGCTCGCGGGCCGGGGCCTTGATGGGGTTACGCACGAGCCTTGGTCTCATTAGCGGCAAGGTCTATGATAAGCCAATGGGCCGTCAGACTCTGTGGGCGTATCTTCTCTGTTCCACGCTGTCCTCTCTGTCGCGAACTCCTTGGTGGCCGTGGAAGGCGTCAGATCGCTTCCATGGCCGCGTCTCTTGGCGCGTCGAACCATCGTCGAGAAGAAAACCCGGATCATCATGACGCTGCCTGCCTCATGCCCGCGCCAGAGCCTTATCCGACTCCTGTTCGACGCGCTTGCCCCACCACATCCGACATGACGCCGAACAACGCAAACCGCCCACCACAACAAATCCCAACCCACAAAGCACACGGTCACCAATAACGCCCGATACAAAATCAGGGCGAAGACCAGCCGTGCGCTCCTGAAAATGAAAATGACGCCAACAAACCACCACGCGCCAAAAAAAGGCGCTCGTGAATTATTGCGGCTAACAGGGCCGGTCACATCTACCCTGCCTGGGAGCCGACCGACCTGCAGTCTACTCCCGAAATATTTCGGGCTCGTTTCGATCCAAGCCTCCGCATGCCGGGCGACAGCCAAGCCATGACACCCAAGCTGCACTCCCTTTACACTTCGGCTTCGCTCGCATCTTGGCGACGAACCGACTTCCGCCGCCCCTCGATCGAATAAAGGATCATCGGTCCGATGCTGCGGAGCCGCACGCGCCCTTGCCGCTGATACACAAAATCGGGGCCCACCCGGTCAATCACCGCCTCGCTGACAGTGATCTTGCCCGGAACTGCCGCCTCCTCGATCCGGGAGGCCGTGTTGACGGTGCTGCCCCAGAGATCATAGACGAAGCGGAGATCACCGACGACGCCGGCAATCAGCGGGCCGCTATGAATGCCGATCCTGACCTTGAAGTTTCGGCCGATGGTTTGCGACACTTGGCGTGTCGCGAACTCGATTTCGATAGCGGCTTCGACGGCTGCGGCGCAGTGATCCGGGGTGGGAGTCGGCACGCCGGAGACGAACATGTAACAATCTCCGATCGTCTTGATTTTCTCGAGGCCGAAGCGCTCGATTACCTTGTCATATTCGCCGAAGAGCGTCTTCAGCAGGTTGACGGATTCCTGCGGTGTCTGCTGTGCCGACAGGATCGTGAAATCGACCAAATCGATGAAGACCACCGTTGCGTCCGCGAACTGGTCGACGATCTGCGTCTCTCCATCGTTCATGCGCTCTGCAACTGACTTCGGCAGCACGCTCTGAAGTAAAGCCTGATGCTGTCCCAAGGCGCCTTGCAGCGCATTGGACTGTTGCTCCATTCGCTTGAACGATCGTTCGAGCTCGTACATGACAGAGTTGTAGAAGATGCCAATCTGGCCGATTTCCGTAAATGGAGATTGTGGCACACGGATCGAAAGATCTCTGTCGCGCGCCTGGCGCTGCATCACCTCGAACAGCTCATTCAGATCCGTGTTGGCGTTGTGCTCACCGATGTTCAGGCCGATCGTCTCGACGTGATGCGAAACCCGCAAAGGCATCAAGCGGTCAAGCAACCAGATGACAGCGAAACTGCCCGCAAAGGCCCAGAGCAAGAGCACTGCTGCGCCGATCAACTGCGAGGGAAGCGTCGCAAGACCGGTGCCGAAGATGCTGACCGCAACAAGACCCCAAAGTCCACAGAACATGTGCACCGGCACGGCGCCGACGACGTCGTCTATCCGGAACCGCTCGAGCAGACGATCCCCCGCCAGCACCAGTGCGCTGGCCACGGCACCTGTCAGGATCGCTTGTGAAGGGCTGAGCACATCGCACCCCGCAGTCACGGCCACCAGCCCGCCCAAGCCACCGTTCATGGCGAAGAAGACATTGGGGCGGCCAGTGACGTACCATGACAGCGCGATGCCACCCAGCACGCCCGCAGAACCACCGGCAAACGTATTGAACAGGATCGTGGGTACTCGCTCGTCGAAACCCAAGGCGCTCCCGCTGTTGAAGCCGAACCACCCCAACCAGAGCAGGAAAACGCCAAGCATCGTCATTGGCAGGTCCGACCCGTTGAACCGACGTGCAGAGCCTGTTTCAAGGAAACGCCCGTCACGCGGGCCGATGATGATTACCGCCGCCAGAGCCACGGACCCGCCCACAGCGTGCACCACGCCCGAGCCCGCGAAGTCACGGAACCCCAGAGCAGCCAGCCAACCTGCAGCTTCTCCTTGCGCGTCAGTGGCCCAGGCCCAGTGCCCGAACACGGGATAGATGAAACCCGCCGTGAGCGCAGTCAGAATCAGATAGCCGTGAAAACTGCATCGTTCGGCCACGGCGCCAGATATGATCGTGGCTGCAGTGCCGGCGAAAACAGCCTGGAAGAGGAAGTGAACGAGCGCCTCTGGTTCCGTCGCGACGGGGGCAAGTCCTCCAAGGCCCAACAGGCCCCAACCACTCGCGCCGAACATCAGTCCATATCCGACAATCCAGAACAACAGGAACGACAGCGAGAAGTCTGCGATGTTCTTGAGGGCGACGCTGATGTTGTTTTTAGTGCGCGTAATGCCGGCCTCTACGCACATGAAGCCAACCTGCATGAGGAAAACAAGCGCGCAGCAAACAAGCACCCAAATCTGGTCCGAAGTCGACAATCCCTGCCCCTTGCTATCCACTGGTCAGTTTTTTGTTGGAGAATGCTTGCAGCTATCCACGCCCAACATCCCCAAGCGACCTGTCGGGTTATGGAACGCTCGCTTGAATCTGCCTAACGAGCAAGTCTTTTCGCCCTGAGTTATTCAGAGGCAGCACCAAATGGGAGGAATTCCGGCAAGTGTAAAACCTTCGCGCCAAAGACATGCCAGATATCTTTGCGGGCGTCTTTGAGTGTCTGGTCGCTATGTGCGAGCCACAATTTACGGATTGAGTGGCCACACGTAAAGAAGCATCGGCGTCGCGACCAGGATGATCAACACTTCCAGTGGCAGCCCGGGTCGCCAATAATCGCCGAACCGGTAGCCACCCCCACATCGGGGTGCGATCATCAACAGAACGTTTGCCCGCTTCGAACCCTCACTGCTGATTTTCTGGTGCGCGGCGAATGTCAGCTTTTTCAATCGCCAGGAAATAATCGGGACAGAAATGCGATTTGGCGGTTGATTGCTTCATCAAATTCGGTGGTTCCGTGCCAAAGCAAACCGAAGTGCCCACCTTCTATCTCGACAAACTCTTTTTCCCCGGCGATCCGGTCGAATACAGCACGCTGTATTTCAGGATTGCAGTGAACCATCTCGTCGTTGCGTCCGACCATCATCTGAACGGGCATTTTCAGATAAGGTGCCGTCACATAAGGGGTGCAAGCGACAGGCGTGTTCGGAATCACACGCGTCGCCCAGTTTTCCCATCTGCTACCATGTCGACCACCGTGTTCGATGAACCATCGGAACGCTTGGATCGGCGTCAATAGCGATGGGTTGTTTAGCGGATCTGACGACACAACCGGCATTGGGCCCGCTGTTTGCTCTGGGCCACCAGACACATCGCCGCCTGCGAAAATCTCTTTCATGACGTCAAGAGCATTGATGTCAGTGAGCCCTTGGGGAAGTGCGGCTCCACAAACCGGGATTTGCGCGACGATGGCTGCAATGTCATCGATCAGAGCGCCCGCCACCAAGGCCAGACCGGCTGAAAAACTGTCACCCCAAAGGGCGATAGGGCTGTCAGGCTGTTTCGCTCGCAAAAATAAAACGGCATCCCGATAGCCACGCGTTTGAATCCAAGGATTTATTTCCTGTCTCGGTTTGCCGCCGCTTAATCCAAAATTCTTGTGGTCGTAGAGCAGGACATCAAAGCCGGCCCGAAAGATCGCCTCGGCATAGTGGTCTATTGCCATGCTGATCGTTGCGGTTGTTCCATGCGTCATGACAACGGTTGCTCTTGATCCGCTTACATGGCGGTAGTGACGCCCCCGTAGTTTTGCGCCTTCCGAGGAAAAGCTCACTTCTTCATACACGCGACGTCTCCTCGAATTTCGCGCAACACTGGTCTGTTATTCTCAATGCAGCAAGGTATTTCATTGAAAGCGAACAATGGCGGAGCCGCAGCGAAATCTTTCTTCGTCCGCTTGCGGATTTATCGATGACAAAACCACCCTCGTAGATTTCTGCGAGGGCATTCGCCTATTGAGCGCCGTCTTTCACTCGGGTCATGCGTGGTTCTCCAACACATCCGGTAAGGGGCTTGCGATATGCGGCCCCCCCCCTCTTTGAGTAAACCTGTGATCCTGTTCACATCCAGTAATACGCAGTCACGCCAAGATGTTGATAAGGCTTGATGACGGGTCCGCCTACAGAAACCCTATCCGCAGGAAACTCAATCAGGTCAGCAATTCTCAAATCATGGATCGGAGGACCTGATGCCCAGCTGCTCTTTCGCTGTGGCACTCGCCATGGCCGGGGTTTTCCTATTCCCGGCGCTGTCGCGTGCAGAGACCGCCATCCGCATTGCCGCACCGACCGAATGGCGGCAGGCTGACGACATGCAAGCACTGGTCTCAAGTCTCGAGGATTGGCTCGACGCACGGGTCGACTGGCCGAGGCGCGAGGTGCCGCCGCGTATCCGCTTCGTCAGCCAATGGCAGGCTGCGGCACGATACGGCGTGACAGCCAGTTTCCAACGCGGCCGGTTGCAGGGGCTTTATGATCCAGGCAGTTCCGAAATCCTGCTTGTCCGGCCCTGGGACCGCCGAAATGCGAAGGATGTCAGCGTGCTTCTGCACGAACTGGTGCACCACCGGCAGGCGCCGCACCATTGGTATTGCCCCGCAGCGCAGGAACTGCCGGCCTACCGACTTCAGGACGCCTGGCTGGCGGATCAGGGACTCACCCTGGATGTGAACTGGATTGCCGTGGTGCTCGACGCCGGTTGCACCCAGCGCGATATCCACCCCGAGTGAAGGATCTTCGGTAGTGGCGCGCGCGATGCCCAGGCCGCACATTTGTCCGGGAATAGAGCGAGAACATGAATGGACCGCTTCAAGAAAATCCGGCATACCGACACACGTAACGCAAACGATTAGGGTCATCGGGTGACTAGGTCTTCGGCCTGGAGATCGACCCAGGAGGCCAGAGCCGCCTCCATCGCCTCGTAGCCCGCCTTACGCATCACCTTGAGGAAGGCCGGATCGCGTGCCACCTCGTTCAAGGCCGTGTTGATGATGGCCGAGGGGATTAGCTCGGCCGCGTTGACGACCAGCTTCATCCACTTGGCCGAGCGGATGTCGTCCACCACCTCGACCGTGCCGGAATGGCGCAGAAGATCCGCGACCGCATGCACGCGCGGCTGCTGTTCGAGCTCCAGCGCGCCTATGGCGAACCAGCTTTCGTCGGTGTCGTTCTGGCGCGTCGTCATCCCCGGCTCCCACATGTTCGAGGCGATCTGGATCACCGCGCCGATCGTCCGGTGCGTGCCGACAACACCGGCGATGTCCTCGTGCGTCATGCCGTTCTGAAAGGTCTCACCTTGTTTGTCGCGCGGCAATTGGGCGGCCAACGGGATTTTCCCGGCGCAGCGTCGCGAAACCGCTGCAATTGGAGACGCCACCGGACCGAAAGCGCGCTGTCCTCAAACGCTCCTCTGCATGGTATTTTGAAGAGTCCCTGAAGCAAAGCTGGAAAACGGCATTCGCAGCAGCAATGCACTGCTCCCTTTTATTCAAGAACCTGGTTACGAGGGTAGCCTGTCAAATTTGCAGCGGCTCTTGGCCGGATGGCGCCGAGCCGCAAAACGGAAACAAGAGGGTCGCATCAGCGAGCACCAAATTCTTGAACCGGTCCGGGATCCGGAAACGGGGCACCCTAAATCCCCGGTCGCCATGCGCTTCAAAGGCATCTTGCGAAATCGCTCCCCGCCTGGATCGACGACGCGATCGAAACTGACCTTGCGCCATCGTACGGTTCGCTCGCACCTTAAACAGGGACATTGATGCGGTCAGGAATGCGATCAAAATGCAGTGGAGCAATGGTCAAGCTAAAGGCCAGATCAACCAATTGAAAACCTTGAAGCGAGCGATGTACGGTCAAGCTGGCCCAAACTTGCTCAGGGCGCGAATGCTCCCTCTCCACCACACAAATTGAGGATTACCGAATTTTAGAGCAACGCGAACCAACGAGCGCGACGAACATGACGGCCCACGTGGTGCAACCACCACCAACCGTGCTGACTGATGATGTGCTCCCTACTGGATTCGTGCGTCAAAAGAGCATTCTCGTGCTGCAACCGCTGTACCTCGGCATGCAGGTCAACCGATATCTCGAGCGGCTCACTGGTTTCCCTGAGCCATAGGAGATCATGAAACCGGCTGCTCGGTTGGGTTCAAGTCGCAGACTGCACCTTCTGTGGCCATGGCAACGAATGGACGTCGTTGAGCCGGGAGGTCCAGCGTTGACTCGCGCAAATTTAACCGTGCGCCATCATTCTGCAGCAAAATGCCCCTTCGCGACCTCTGTCAGACGCAGCAGTTCGGGACGCTGCCCAACAGGATAGACCGGACTTCCTAACGCCTCGGTTTCGATCCGGTCAGGTCTTGGGCGCGTTGGATCCGGCTGTGGCACCGCGGAAAGCAAACGTCGGGTATAGGCGTGGCGCGGATCGCGGAGCACGGCGTCGCGTCGGCCTTCCTCGACTACCTGGCCCAGACGCATCACCATGACACGGTCGGCCACCTGTTCGACAACCGCCATGTCGTGGCTGATGAACAGGAACGCGAGCCCGTCCTCGTCCTGGATTTCCTGAAGCAGGTCGAGCACCTGCGCCTGCACCGAAACATCCAGCGCCGAGACACTTTCATCCGCCACGATCAGCCGTGGGGACAGCGATAGCGCGCGGGCAATATTGATGCGCTGGCGCTGACCGCCGGAAAACTCGTGCGGAAAGCGCGCCATCATATCGGGCGACAGGCCGACACGGCGGAACAGATGCGCCACGCGATCGGACAATTCGCTGCCAGACGCAAGGCTATGGATCTGCAAGGGCTCGGCCACCTGTTCGCCCACCGTCATCCGGGCATCGAGCGAGGCTCCGGGGTCCTGGAACACCATCTGGATCACCCGGCGCACCGGCTTCATCGCGGCGGGGCCAAGCCCTTGCGTCTGTTGGCTCGCCACCTTGACTGATCCGGTCCAGGGCGCGAGGCCCAAGAGCGCCTTGCCGATGGTGGATTTTCCGCAGCCGGATTCGCCCACCAAGGCCAGCGTTTCGCCGGCGCCGATTTGAAAGGAGACGTTCTCGACCGCGTGCACCTGCGCCTGAACCCGGTTCAGCACGCCGCCCCGGATCGGAAAACGCACGGTCAGCCCTTCGACCTCGAGAACCGGCTCGGCGGCCGGTTTTTCGCGACGCGGCGGCGCGGTGCCAAGACGCGGCACGGCAGCCAGCAATTCGCGCGCATAGTCGCTTTGCGGAGCGGCAAAAAGATCGCGCACCGGGGCGCTTTCCATTTCCTGTCCGTGGCGCAGGATTACGACCCGGTCGGCCATCTCGGCCACCACACCCATGTCATGGGTGATCATCAGAACGGCAGTGCCGTGATCGCGCTGCAACTTGCGGATCAGATCGAGGATCTCGGCCTGCACGGTGACATCAAGCGCCGTCGTCGGTTCGTCCGCGATCAGCACTTCGGGATCGCAGGCAAGCGCGATGGCGATCATCACGCGCTGGCGCATGCCGCCGGACAATTCATGTGGATATTGCTTCAACCGGCGCTCGGGTTCGGTCAGCTGTACGTCGCGCAGCAATTGCAGCGCGCGACGCGGAGCTTCCGCATGAGAACAGGCGTCGTGTTGCAACAGGGCTTCGACCAGTTGCTGCCGCACCGTCATCAGCGGGTTGAGCGATGTCATCGGCTCCTGGAAGATCATCGCAATCCGTTCTGTCCGGATGCGGCGGTATTGCGCGTCGGCCAAACCGACCAGTTCGGTCTCGCCGAGCTTGATCGAGCCGCCCGCGATGCGGCACATCGGTTTGGGCAAAAGCCCCATGATCGCCAGCGCAGTCATCGACTTGCCCGAGCCACTTTCACCGGCAAGGCACAGCGTCTCGCCCGCGTGCAGGTCAAACCCTAGGCGGTCCAGCACCGTCTGCGCCCCCGAAGGGGTGGCGACCTGAACGCTCAGGTCGCGCACCGTAAGTACGGGTTGGCTCATTCAAACACCACGTTGGGGAAGTAGAAGCTCACCACCCAATTCGGCTGGTCGACGATCTCGGAAATCCGCAGATCGCCGCAGACCGAGCAAAGCAGATAGGCGTCCTCGGCCGAAATGCCCTTGGTTCGACCTAGGAAATCGACCATGCCCGAAACCGCGTCGCGGGCGGCCTGCATCATGTCGGGGCCAATGCCGGTGGTCACCTCGTACCCCTTTGCATCAAGGTGGCGAGTCACCGGGCCGGGCGTGGAAAAGCGCGGAAAGGCCAGTTTCTCGCCTTTGATCACGTCCAGCGTGATCTCGACATCCATCGGGCTTTCGATCGCCGTGCCGCAAACCTCACCATCGCCCTGCGCCGCGTGAGTGTCGCCGACAGAGAAGAGAGCGCCCTCGACCTCAACCGGAAGATAGAGCGTCGTGCCCGCCGCCAGGTCGCGAATATCGAGATTGCCGCCCATGCGCCGGGGCGGCACAACCGAATGAAGCCCCGCCTCGGCAGGGGCAAGGCCGATGGTGCCAGCAAACGGCTTGAGCGGCACGCGCCCCAGATCGGAGTAGAGCGCGGGGGCCATGGTTTCGGGGTTGTAGTCCCAGATCTTCAGATAGGGAGCGGTGAACTGGTCGGCCAGCAGGCCGAAGCCGGGGATATTCGCCGTCCAGCCGAAACCGGACGGATGAAACGCGTCGATCTGGACCTTGAGCACATCACCGGGCTGTGCGCCATCGACAAAGATCGGCCCAGTGACCGGATTGATCTTTCCGAAATCGAGGTGCGACACATCGGCGGTGGTGCTGTCTTTGTCGAACTGCCCGCCCGAGCTGTCGAGACATTTGAAATGAAGGCGTGATCCGGGGGCCACCGTCTCAGCGGGCGGGATCGAATGATCCCACCCGTGATGGTGTGCACCGTGGATCGTGTAATCACAGTGCTGACACATGTTATTGCGCATCCTTCGAGTAAACGTAATCGTAATGAACCGGGATATGCACCGGATCGACGAAGAGGCTGTCATCGCCGCCGATGGCGTCCGATGTTAGGGTGAAGCGCTGTTCGTTGAACACCGGGACCCAGGGCGCATCCGCCATCACGTCGAGATAGATCTGCCGCCACGCATCGAGGCGCGCTTGAGCATTTTCCTCGCCGGTCATGGCATCGGCCTCGGCGGCGCGCGCGTCCAGGTCCTCGTTGCAATACCACGCCCAGTTCCAACCGCCCTGCACCGCGCCGCTACAGCCCAGGATGGGGCCGTAGAAGTTCGACGGATCGGGGAAGTCGGCGATCCAGGCCATGCCACCGGACCAGATCATCGGCGCCTGATCGGCTTCGCCGCCAGCGGCGATCACGTTGGCCTGTGCCAAGCTGCGGATCTCGGCGGTGATGCCGATCTCCTTGAGATCCTGCTGGATCGCCTGTGCGATGCGCGGATTGGGATCGACGTTCATCACGAACAGCTCGGTCTTGAACCCGTCGGGGAAACCCGCCTCGGCCAGCATTTCCTGCGCCTTGGCCGGGTCATAGGCATAGCCTTCGTAATCGTCGGCATAGCCCGGCATGGTGGGCGGCAGCGGTTGGTTGGCGGGCACGGCGCGACCATTGATGATCTTGACGATCCGGTCCTTGTTGATCGCCATGTTGACGGCTTTGCGCACGTCGACATTGTCGAACGGCGCCATCTGCGTGTTGAGCGTGATGTAGCCGGTGTGCAACTGGCCTCCCTCGATCACGTTCTCGCTCTGCGCCGGGTCACCCATCACCTGCAGGAACTGCGCAGGCGGGATGCCGTCGCCCGGAATGTCCGCCTGGCCCTGTTGCAGACGCAAGAGCGCCACCGTCGGTTCAAGCCCGATCTCGAAGGTGATCTGATCCAGCTTGGGCAGGTTCTCGCGGTGATAATCTTCGAAACGCTCGAACACGACGCGTTGACCGGGGGACCATTCGGCAAGTTTGAACGCGCCCGATCCGACAGGCTCGCGCCCGAAATCCTCACCTGATGCCTCAACCGCCTCTTTCGGGACGATGGAGGCAAAGTTAAGCGCCATGACATGCCCGAAGGTTGCATCGGGGCGCGACAGGGTGATCTCGACCGTCTTGTCGTCGATAACCTTGACGCCCGACAATCCATCGCCTTCGCCCGCGTTCCAGCTGTCGAAGCCTTCGATCATGCCGAAGAACCCGGCACCCGGGGACCGGGTTTCGGGGTTGGTCGTGCGCTCGAGCGAGTATTTCACATCCTCGGCCGTGATCTCGCGGCCATTGTGGAAGGTAATCCCGTCCTTGAGTTTGAAGGTATGCACTGTGCCAACTTCGGAAATCGTATACTCCGAGGCCAGTTCATTGCGCAGAGTCGTGGTACCGGGCTCGTAATCCATCAGCCCGTCGAAAAGCGATTTGATCATCGACCAGTTCTGCCAGTCATAGCCGATCGCGGGATCGAGCGTCGCCACATCATCCTTGTAGGTGACGATCATGCTGCCGCCCATGGCGGCGTCCTCATTCACCTGTGCGGCGCCCATATGCGCGGTCAGCGCCAGACCGGCCACACCTGTCATAAGCAGTTTCTTCATCTTGGTTTCCTCCTTGTTGGGTTACTTGGTCTTGATTCGCGGGTCGATCAGCGGCGCGACAAGGTCGGCCAGCAGATTACCCAGAACGATGGCGGTGGCCGACACCATGGTCACTCCCATGATCACCGGAATGTCCACGCGCTGGATCGCCTGCCAGGCCAATTGGCCGATGCCGGGCCAGCCGAAAACGCTTTCCACCACGACGATGCCGGACATGAACAGGCCGATATCGATGCCGATCATGGCGATGATCGGCAGGATGGCGTTGGGAATGACATGACGCAGCACGATGCGCGCCTTGCCAAGCCCCTTGGCATGGGCGGTGCGCACGAAATCCTGGCCCAGAACGTCGATCATGCTGGACCGCATCATCCGCGAATACCAGCCCGCGCCCAGAAAGCCGAGCGTGATCGCAGGCAGAACGATATGCGCGAAGGTGCCGTAGCCGCCGATGGGGAACCAGCCAAGCTGCACCGCAAAGACATAAAGCAGCAGGATACCGATGACGAATTGCGGCGCCGAGATCGACACGAAGCTGAAGATCATCAACCCATGATCGGCAGGCCGATTGCGGCGCAGCGCAGCAACGATGCCGATGGTCAGACCCAGGATCAGCTCGGTCACGATGGCCGCCACCATCAGGAGAAGCGACGCCGGAAGCCGCGCCGCGATCAGTTCAGACACTTCGGCGCGCTGCAGATAGCTGCGCCCCATGTCGCCTTGTAAAAGCGAGGTAAGATAGCGCCAGTACTGTACGAAGAACGGATCATTCAGCCCCAGCTGGTCGCGTATGTTTTGAACCGTCTCGGCCGTGGCCGACCGCCCGGCGATCTGGCGCGCCGGATCGGCAGGCACCAGATAGAGCAGGATGAACGTCACCAGCGTGATCCCCAGCAGGATCAGCGCGCTTTCAAGCAGACGGCGGACAAGATAGGCTTGCATCAGTGCCGTCCTTTCAGCGTCGGATCGAGAATGTCACGCAGCGCATCCCCGACAAGGTTGAAGGCCAGCGCCAGCAGCACGATGGCGAGGCCGGGAAAGAACACGAGCCAAGGCGCGGTGCTGAAATAGGTCTGGTTCTCGAAGATGATATTGCCCCAGCTTGGCGTCGGGGGCTGAACACCCACGCCCAGAAAGCTGAGTGTCGCCTCCAGCAGCACGGTGGTCGAGATGCCCAGCGTGCCGAAAACCACGATGGACGACAGCAGATGCGGCAGCAGGTGGCGCAGCAGAATGCGCAGGTGACCCGCGCCAAGCGCGCGTTGCACCTGGATGAAATCGCGCTCGGCCAGGCTGCGCGTCTCGGTGTAGATTACGCGCGCCATCTGAACCCAGTTTACCATGGCGATCACCAGTGCCACGATCAGCAGCGAGGGCTGAAAGATCGCAGCCAGCACGATGGCCAGCAGCAGGGCGGGAAAGGCCATCATCAGATCGGTGAACCGCATCAGAACCGCGGCGATCCAGCCGCCGAAATACCCCGCCGTGATGCCGACACCCGCGCCAAGCAGGATCGCAATGCCATTGGCCAGAACCCCGATGATAAGCGATGTGCGCGTGCCGAAGATCAGGCGACTGGCCAGATCGCGCCCCAACAGATCGGTGCCGAGGATGAAATCGCCCCCCGGAGGCAGCGGCGCCCCGACCATCGACAGCCCGTCAAAGCTTTGTTCGAACGGATCATGTGGCATGATCAAGGGCGCAAACACCGCCGCGCCGACCATCAGCACGATCACCACCATTCCGAAGGCGGAACGTGGCCGCTTCATCAACGCGCGGATCAAGCCGATCACGCGCCGTTGACGGCTCTGCGCTCTCGGCGGGACGATTTCTGTGGCGCTCATGCCCGGCCCCTCGTGGTTGTGATGGCCGAAACCGCCGAAAGATAGCGCCCGGCGGCATCTTCGAGCGGCAGACGCTCGGCCATGGCGAAGGCGCGCAATCGCTTGAGCGCGCCCGCATCGTCGACATCCTCGGCCTGCATGATGGCGTTCACTGCGCGGATCAAAGGTAGGCGCAAGCCGTTGCGCCGCGCGGTCTCGGCCTGCACCTGACGCTGCGCACCCCGTTCGGCATGACGCGCAAAGGCGATGACCAGCGTCGAGAACAGATTTGCCGTGGCGCCGACGGGCAGGAACGCATCGACACCCTGATCGATCGCCCATTGCAACCGCCCGGGCGTTTCCGACCCGACCAGACCGACCACCGGCATCGGGGCAGAGCCCGGTTGCCACGGAAACTGGCCGCTTTCGCCGCGATCTATGTCGCAGATCAGCATGTGCGCGTCCGCATCGCCCGGCTCCAGCGCGGGCCACCGTTCCTCGGCTTGGACGCCAAGGCTGGCAAGCCGCCGCATCAGCGCCACGCGCATGTCGGCGCTTGGGTGGAGGACACGGGCCTGTTGCCCGACGAAACTGTAGGTCATGTCACGATCCTCACGGTCGGTGTCCGGCGCGGCTGTACCACAGCCGGCGGCAGGTCGATGAGATAAGGGTCGGCGGCGATCGGCCCCTGGGCCGAGACCAGCGGCACGAACCGCCCGTTCTGCACGGAAACCAGATGCGGCGTCAGCCCTGCATGGCGGGTGACGGGATCGATGGTCAGCGATCCCAGAACCGTTTCATGCGCTCGTCCGCTTGCCGCGTCGAAGACCGGTTTGGGCGCAACGGTCCCGGCCCGGCGCACTGCGTCGGCAAGGATGCGGACACTGGCGTAACTTGTGGCCAGAAAGGCGGAACAACGCCCGTTCGGTGCAATTTTGGCCGCGCGCGTCACAAAATCCGTCGGCCCCAGCGCTTCGAAAAAGCTGCCAGCCGCGATCAGGCCTTCGGCCTCCGGGCCCAGAGCGTCAAGATCGGCTTCCGTCTGGTTGCAGGATATGATGCAGGGCCGTTCCGATCCGCCAAGGCCGCGCATGAATGCGGCGTTGGACGGGCCAATCAGGGAGTTAACCACCAAATCCGCCTGCTTCTCGACGATCTCGGTCAGCGCGCGGTCACATTCGACGCTGCCCAGCGGCAAATGGCGTTCGCCCACGATCTCGACCCCAGCGGCCATCAGCCGTTCGCGAGCCAGGCGCAGGGTTTCCCAGCCCCAGACGTAATTGGATCCCAGCAGGTAGGCGCGCTGTACACCTCGACCCAACATGTGATCCAGCAGCGGAATCGCGTGATGATTGGGTGCCGCACCCAGGTAGACGACATGGTCATTGCTCTCGAACCCCTCATAGGGGCACGGATACCAGAGCAGGCCACCATGCCGTTCCAGCACCGGGATCATGTCCTTGCGGCTCCAGGAGGTGATCGCACCCGCCACATGCCGAACGCCGGTGCTCAGGATTTCGTCAGTGGCCGCTTCATAGGCTTCGGGGATGCCTCCGGGATCGCGCGGAACCGATGTGATATCGGCCAGCCCTTCGCCGCGCAGATCGGCAATGGCCATCTCTGCACCAGCGCGCGCTGCCTGACCCAGCGCTGCGTAGGGCCCGGTGATCGAAAATACGAGACCAAGATCGAAGCGCACCATGTGATCCCCTTCACAAGACGTGATAAAACGAAAAACGCCCGCCTCCCGCACAAGGCGGGTGAACGGGCGCTGTTGCCGAAAGCGGACCATGCCGCAATTTTGTTAGCATATTGTCGGGCGATTTGTGGATTGTCAAAAGGTTCCGCGCTCCCCGCGCCATCTTTGCCGATTACGGCAGCTATCAAGGAGTGGGTTCTGCTCCGCGGGCGTCAATCAACTGGACCCAGTGTCGTGCCAAGAGTTCCAACGTTTAGGGTCTGGACTTAACTGTCCGACGCCTCGGACCTTATCATACTGCCCTGTTGGCAGGGTGAGATTTCCCCAGAGTTGCGTCATGCTGTGCGCGCGCGTTTACTGTTCCTCTCGCGCGCGCACTGTAGAGTTGCGGGGACGATAGAGGAATCTGCCAATGCCCAAGCAACCCGCCTTTCCCGGCTTCCGCCAATCGATGAAGAAGAAACAGACGCCGCGTGAGAAGTTCCTCTGCGAGATGGATGCGGTTGTGCCTTGGCCGCGTATGCTGGCTCTGATCGGGCCGCATTACCCGAAGGCCGGACCGAAGGATGGACGGCCACCGATTCGCTGGAAACGATGCTGCGCACATACTTCCTCCAGAACTGGTATGCGCGCAGCGACCCGATGGCCGAGGAGATGCTGAATGACAGTGACACCATACGCCAGTTCGCGGGCATCGAACTTGGAGACGACCGCATCCCGGACGAAACAACGATATTGAACTTTCGCCACCTGCTGGAGAAGCATCAGCTGACCGAAAAGCTGTTTGTCGAGGTGAACACTCACCTCGCCGATCAGGGTATCACGCTTCGCTCCGGCACATTGGTGAATGCGACTATCATCGATGCGCAGTCCTCGACCAAGAATGAGGCGAAGGCGCGCGATCCTGAGATGCCGTCGACAATGAAGGGCAACGACTGGTTTTTCGGGATGAAGGCGCATGTTGGAGTGGATGCAGCCAGCGGCTTCGTGCACAGCCTCGATACCACCACGGCCAAAGTTCATGACAGTCAGGTCTGGGATGACCTTCTACACGGCAAGGAGACATCGGTCGGCATTCTCCGAGGTCGGCAAGTTCTTGGGCGTGATGCGCAAGGCACCAAAAGGCAGTGGACTGCACCCCATCAATGAAGAAATCAACCGGATCATCGCCAAGGTGCGGGCCCGGGTTGAACATCCCTTTCGGGTGATCAAGCGCCAGTCCGGATACATCAAGACCCGTTACCGTAGTCTCGCCAAGGACCGCGCGCAGCTCTTTACGCTATTCGCCCTTGGCAACTTGTTTCTTGTTCGACGAAAGCTGATGGCATGAGGACGATTCTGCCCAAAATCAGGGGTTCGGGGCCTCAGGACAGCCAATTCTGGCGCTACGAGCCCAAAATCGGTCGCTGTCTGCTATATCAAAGCCCGATTGCACGGAAATCGGCGCCGCCAAAAACGGTAGATCAGAGATTGCTGAAGAGGCTCTGCACACGCCACCCTGCCCTACGAAAAGATGCCGGAGCTTTGGCAGGCCGTCACCGACAGCAACGCTGGCTTGTCAACGCAGCTTGCCATCCTGACCGCGATGGTTACCGGGCACCGCATCGGAGTGGTCGTCCAAGCCAAGTGGGAACACATCGATTTTGAGACTGGCACTTGGACTATCCCGGCGCGCCAAAACAAGCAGGAAAGGTGTCGAATGAAATCGGGCCGTGAATACGCCCTGCGTTTACCCGGCGGCTTATTGGCTCGCTTGAAATTCGTGAACGAGCGAAACGAATACATCTTCGAAAGTCCGACAACGAAGGGCGACGTCTCCGCAAACGCGCTCCTCAGGATGCTCAAGCGGTTCGATCCGAACCTGACGAACCATGACTTTCGCAACGCGATCAAGGAGTTCTGCCGGAAGGCCGAGCCACCGGTGCCTCGGCCGCATGGACGGTGCAACAAGACAAAGGCGACACCAACGGTCAAGCCATGTCCCTATTCCACTAGGACGCAAGAGCGACTACGCTTCTTGCATGTCATGGTCCTTTTCCATCGGTCACATCCTTGGCTCGGATCTCCGGGTCCACGCCACGTTCTTTCTGCTGCTCGCCTGGATCGGCACGGTCACATGGCTTGCCGAGGGTCCTGCGGCAACCTTTGCCAATCTGGCCTTCGTCCTCGCGCTTTTTGCCTGTGTGGTTGCGCATGAGTTTGGCCATGCGCTGATGGCGCGCAGATACGGCGTCCGGACACCGGACATCACGCTGCTGCCGATCGGCGGCATGGCCCGACTCGAGAAGATCCCGGAATACCCTCGCGAGGAAATTGCCGTCGCCCTAGCTGGCCCCGCGGTCAACGTCGTGATCTGGCTGGTTTTGGTTCTCGGGTTTGGCGTGCGGGGCAATCCGGCCGAGCTCGTTTCGCTTGAAGACCCGAGCCAGAGCTTTCTTGAGCGTCTCGCGGCGGTGAACCTCTTTCTGGTCGTCTTCAACATGATCCCGGCCTTCCCGATGGATGGCGGCCGGGTGTTTCGGGCAGTGCTGGCCGGATCCATGGGTCGTGTGCGGGCAACGCGATGGGCTGCGCGAGCCGGACAGGCCATTGCTTTCCTCTTCGGCTATCTGGGGCTGGTCAGCGGAAATCCGATCCTGATCCTGATTGCGATCTTCGTCTTCATGGCCGCCATGGCAGAAAGCTCGGATGTGGAAATGCATGACCTTGTGAAAGGCGTCATGGCCCGCGATGCGATGATCACCGCCTATGAGGCGCTTGCCCCCGGTGACACGCTTCCCGCCGCCGAGATGGCCTTGCTGCGTACGACCCAGTCTGAGTTCCCGGTCGTGAATGCAGACGGCACCTTGGCAGGAATCCTCGCCAAATCCGCTATCATCGCACATCACCAAGGGGCAACGCAGGCAGCGAAAGTCGCGGATGTGATGCTGGGAGAGGTGCCGACCTTGATGCTGACCGATCCGCTTGAACGCGCCCTCGATGCCTTGCACCAACCGAACACGCCCGCGGTGGCCGTCACGGATCGCAAGGGCCTGTTCCTGGGCTACATCACTCGCGAAAACATCGGCGAATGGGTGGTTTTGAGCAGCAGGCCGCGTGCGTCATGAGCCAAGTCGATGCTGTTTGGGGAAAGACTGATTGTCGCGGGCGGATCCGCCATGAGGACGCCAGCTAGTTGAGAGACCGCTTTCCGGCGGGGTGAAGAACAAAAGAGATAGTTTTGCGCAAACGGTGGCTTTGTCCTGCCCTATAGTTAACCGGCGGTTGGGCAGCCCCGGATACGTTAGCCTTAATAATTTCGTCTTTCGATTGAGTGAATGTCATTGGCGATAACCACGGTCTCTGACCGCCTACCCTGCGCTCGCCGCAGAACATGTGCCGGTGATCCTGCCCCTTGATCGAATTGCCCTTTAAATGCTGATCTTCTGCATCAAGGGGGCGGAGTCAACGTCGCTGTCGGATTAAATGGCAGACATCACCACGCCAACCGGTTGGGCAGATCCCGAAGCTCTTGCAATATCAGCGCGTCGTGGTCTTCAAGATGTACCGTGATGCGCGTCCAATTCTGTCAAGATTCAGCGGCCCCAGCCCAGAACCATCGGGTTAAGCGGTTTTAGCAGGTCGATCATCCGCTGGCGGATGGCCGGATGCAGCGGTGGGATCGGGTGTCGGCAGAATTCCGACTCGATCACTCCGCCCTCGACCATTGCAGCCTTGCACGATTGCCAGCCGCACTGCCGGTTCTCGTGGTTGATTGCCATGGCCACGCGCGCGTAGGCGGCGGTTGCACCTTCGATGTCGCCGGCGTTGTGTTTTTCGACCACGGGCTTGATCTGGTCGACAATCATCCCGCTGGTCATCGAGCCGGTTGCGCCCGCGTCCAGATCGGCCAGCAGGGTGATGCCTTCCTCGCCGTCAAATGGGCCTTCAATTGCATCGCCGCCTTCGGCGATCAGCGCCCGCAGCTTGTTCGCGGCCCTCGGGCACTCGATCTTGAACAGGCGCACTTCCTCGATTTCGCGGGCCATCCGCACCAGCAGCGGGACCGGCAGATCGACGCCGGAGAGCGGCGCGTCCTGTACCATAATCGGTATGCCGACCTCGCCCACGGCGCAGAACTGCTCGTAAGTCTGGTCCGGCGTGCCTTTCAGCAGGGCGCCGTGATAGGGCGGCATCATCATGACCATGGAGGCGCCGAGCGACTTGGCGAACTGCGCCCTCTCGACAGCGATCTGCGTGGCGAAGTGGCTGATCGTCACGATCACCGGGACGCGGCCGTCCACATGCTCAAGGCTGAGACGTGTCAGGAGAGAACGCTCCTCGTCGGAGACCAGAAACTGCTCGGAGAAGTTCGCCAGGATGCAGATACCATCCGCGCCCTGATCGATCAGGCAGTCCAGAACACGCTTCATCCCATCGAGATCCAGCGTTCCGTCGTCATGGAACGGCGTTGGTGCGACCGGCCAGATACCAGAATACCGGGTCATTCGATAATCTCGAAGTTGGACAGGTGCTGGTCGCTTATGGTGATACCCAGCCCCGGTTTGTCGTCGTCGAGTTGCAGGAAGCCGTCGACGGCTTCGGGGTCGCCTTCGAATATGTAGTAGAATAGCTCGTTGCCGACCTCGACATCGAATACCGGGAAGTATTCGCTGATCGGGCAATTCGTGTTTGCCATGGTCAGGTGGTAATTGTGGACTTGGCCGGCATGCGGAATCACCGGTATCTGCGCGGCTTCGGCGATCGCGTTGATCTTCTGCGCTGCGGTAATGCCGCCCACGCGATTGGTGTCGTATTGCAGGACGCTCACCGCCTTCTTGCGGATCAGGTCGGCGCACCCGATCACGCTGAACTCATGCTCACCACCGGAAATGGGGACGATGTTCATTGCGTTCAGCTCGGCGTAGCCCTCTACGTCGTCGGCAATGACCGGCTCCTCCAGCCAGCGCGGCTCGTATTTCGCGAGCTTGGGCAGCATTCGCTTGGCATAATCCAGGTTCCAGCCCATGTAGCATTCGAGCATCAGATCGTTGTCATAGCCGATGACTTCGCGCAGAGCCTCGACGCGTTTGAGGTTTTCGCGCATCCCTGCCATGCCGTCCTTGGGACCGTAGCCGAACCGCGACTTGTAGGCTGTGTAACCGTTTTTCATCGCCTCCTCGGCTTCGGCCTGCATGGACTCAACCGGTCCGGCGTACAGTTTGGAGTAGTAGACAGGGATCTTTTCCTTCGTTCGTCCGCCCAACAGCTTGAAGACCGGCTTGCCGACCAGCTTGCCCATTAGGTCCCAGACCGCGATATCGATGGCAGAGATCGCCGTCATCCCGATGCCCTTGCGGCCCCAGGCATGGGTGCGGCGATACATCTTTTCCCAAAGATAAGCGTAGTCGAACGGGTCCTCGCCGATCACCAGCGGCGCGTACCAATCGTCGATGGCCTTCTTGACCACGGTTGGCGCCAGCGCAGCGTTGCCGATGCCGATGCTTCCATCATCGGTCTCGACCTCACAGGTCAGCCACTGATGAAAGCGGAACGAGGCCATGGCATCGCCCTTGATCCAGAGCGCGTCCGAGGCGTTGGTGCAGAAATTTCCTGTCGGTGGCACGGTTGGTCCGGTCCAGTTCCAAACGCGGGTACGGACAGATTTGATCTTCGTCATGTGATATCCTTGTCAGGCAGACGCGCGGGGCGCGCGGTGATTTCGAGCCATACGGACGAGCAGGTTGAAGGCCTGACGCGTGGCGCCAACATTCGCCTTGTTCTGTCCCGCGATGTCGAAGGCAGTCCCGTGCGCCGGGGTGGCGACGGGGATTGGCAACCCGCCGGCGACGGTCACGCCCCGGTCGAAGCCCATCAGCTTGATCGCAATCTGTCCCTGGTCGTGGTACATTGTAACCACGGCATCGACTTCGCCGCGCTGCGCCTTGAGAAAGACGGTGTCCGAGGGCCAGGGTCCGCTCACATTTTTCTGCCTGGCCTGCGCCGCCGCTATGACGGGCTGCAGGATGTCGATTTCTTCGCGGCCGAATTTCCCGTTATCACCAGCATGCGGGTTCAACGCGGCCACAGCGACATGCGGCCGTTTCTTGCCCGCACGCCGGAGCGTGTCCTCCGCCAATCGGATTGCGTTCTCCACCGCATCGGCTGTGATCCGTTCCGCCACGTCGCGAAGGCCGATATGGCTGGTGACACGTGTTGTCATCAAATCATCCAGAACGTTTATCTCACTGTGATAACCCTTGAAACCGATGTAGCGGGCCATGTAGCGGTGCTCGTCCTCGGCATTCATGCCAGCGCTGGTCAACGCCGCCTTGTTGAAAGGTCCGAAAAGGATGCCATCCACCTTCCCTGCTGTCGCAAGGTCCAATGCCTTGTCGAGGCAGCGCAGGCTGGACGCTCCACCGGAAACAGTAACCTCGGCGACGTGCACGTCCTCCGGTGCGATCGTCTGCATCGGGAGCCAGGAGAGGTTCTGCTGACCGTCGATGTCGTCCTCGTTTATCTGCGGGAGATCGATCGGTAACCCGGTCTGATCGGCGCCCTGACGCCAGACATGTTCGTCGCCGATCAAGAGGATGTTGGCGTTCTGCCTGACTCCGTCGTCGTTGAGAAGCTTGGCGATCAATTCCGGCCCGATGCCGGAGGGATCTCCGGGAATGATGGCGATAAGTGGTTTCGGATCGGTCATTGAATGTAGCCCGTAAGAGCGAGAGACACCTGCGGCACGTAGGTGACAAGCAAGAGGATGAAGGCGAGAACGCCGATAAACGGAAGGTTGGTCCGCGAGGTCTCCCAGATGCCGGATTTCGCAATCGAACAGGACGTGATCAACACCGAGGCCACAGGCGGTGTCTGCTGGCCTATTGCAAGGTTCAGCGTGACCATGATCCCGAAGTGAATGGGATCGATCCCGACGGCGTTGACCAGCGGCATGACGACCGGCACGACCAAGATAATAGCCGCTGCTCCGTGCAGGAACATGCCCAGAACCAGCAACAGAAGGTTCAGAAGCGCCAAGACGATCAGAGGATTGGTGGTCATCTCCGTAATCTGCTGCGCCAATTGCTGCGGAACCTGCGCCTGCGTGAGAAACAGCCCCAGCGCCGCCGATGTCGCCACGAGCAGCATGACCACTCCGGTCTGATTGACACCTTCAAGCATCACCTTACGCAGCCGCGACACGTCGAGATCCCGGTAGATGAAGATGCCGATGATCAGCGCTGCCAGCACCGCAAGGCCCGCACCTTCGGTCGCAGTCACGATGCCAGAGAAAATACCGCCCAGGATGATGACCGGCATCATAAGAGCCCAGATCGCTTCCTTGAAAGACCGCCAGACGTGGCAGAGGTCAAACCCTTCCGCGCGGGGCAAGTCGTAGCGTAACGCCAAGACAAAGGTGACCGCCATCAGCAAGGCGCCACCCATGACGCCCGGCACAACGCCGGCAACAAAGAGCTTGAGCACCGAGACTTCGGCGATTGCGCCGTATAGGATCATCGGGATCGACGGCGGAATGATGATGGCGAGCGATGCCGAGGATGACGTGATCGCTGCCGCGAGGGTGCGGGAATATCCGCGCTTCTTCATCTCCGGGATCAGAACGGTGCCGGTCGCGGCGACATCGGCGACGGCGGAGCCCGAGATTTCGGCGAAGACCATTGAAACGCCGATGTTCACCATACCCAGTCCACCGCGGACAAAGCCGATCAACGAGGTGACAAAATTGATGAGCCGGACGGAAATGCCGGACGTGTTCATCAGGTTGCCCGCCAGGATGAACAGCGGGATGGCGATCAGCGGAAAGGATGTTGCGCCCGAGTACAGCGCGATCGCCATATCATAGAGCGTCGCGCCGCCCGGCGTCAGTGTCAGTCCCGCCAACGCCACGATGCCAATGGCGACGGCGATCGGCACGTTGATCAGGATTAGCCCGATCAGGGCGACCATTGTGAACAGCAGGATCATTTCGTTTTATCCTTTCGAGACATTTCCGCAGTCTCGCGTTCGGCCTCGGCGATGGCCTGTTCGATTTCCGCATGATCGGTGTCGATGCCGGCGGCTGCATTCCGCAAGGCTCGTGGCATTGTCAGGAGGGTGCCGATGATCATCAGAACGGCCGTGATCGGGATGACCGATTGAACGATGTCAAGCGTCATCCAGCGAATGCTTAGCAGCGAGTCCCACTTGGCCACGGCCAGAATGGCATTGCCATACCAAGCGACAACGGCGAAGAAGCCGATTACCAGAAATTCGGAAACCAGCGCGAGGGCGACAGCCGCATGTTTCGGCAAAGCGGTCACGATGCCGCCAAAGCTCATGTGTTGGCGCAGAAAGAGCGCGTAGGTAGCACCAAAATAGGTGAGCCAGGCCAGCAGAACGCTTGCGATCTCATCATACCAGGCTGGAGACGAACCGAGGTAGCGCATGGTGGTCGAATAGATGACCGAAACAGCCAACGAGATCAGAAGCACAAGGCAGATCGTCTCGATCACCCACAAAAGCGCCTTCTCGATTTTCGCAACCATTGTGGAAACTCCCTTCAATGCGGAGGCGGTCGGCCGGTCTTGTCCGGCCGACCGTGCATCCAGCTCTTACTCCGCCAAGGCCTGCGCGCGGCTAACCAGCTCATCACCACCCTCGACATCGCTGGCGAAGGCGTCATAGATGGGTTTGGATGCATCAATGAACGCAGCCTTGTCGGCCTCGTTGACCTGCATGCCAGCGGCCTTGACCTTGTCCACCAGTTCGTTGTCCGCAGTTTCGCCCTCGTTCAGAGACCATTCCTGAACCGAGGCCGCGACAGCCGATGCTGCTGCCTGAACATCGTCCGGCAGTCCGTTCCAAGTTTCGAGTCCGCTCGTCAGGTATGTCGGCGAATAGACGTGACCGGTGAGGCTCAGGTATTTCTGCACTTCCTGGAAGTTCGCGCCGGTGATGTTGGTCAGCGGGTTTTCCTGTCCGTCCATTGTGCCAGTCTGTAGCGCCACGAATACTTCGGAGAATGCCATCGGCGTCGGGTTAGCGCCCCATTCATTGAACATTGCCACGCGCCATTCGGACGATGGCGTACGGATCTTGAGCCCCTCAAGATCCGCGGGCGTGTTGATCGGACGGGTGTTGTTGGTGATTTGGCGGAAGCCATTTTCCCAAGTCGACAGAACCTTAAGTCCCGATTGCTCGGCCTTGGGCGCGAGTTCGCTCTGCACGATTTCGGCGTCGATGGCCTTGAGATGCGCGCGGTCTTTCACGAGGAACGGCATGTCGAACAGCGCAAACTCGGGGGCCACGTTGGTCATGATGGAAGAGATCAGCGTGAACTGCACGGTTCCGAGGCGCAGTTTCTGCATCAGCTCCTTCTCGTCGCCAAGCTGGCCGTCAGCGTAGAACTCGACTTTGTGCGCATCGCCCAGTTCGGACTGGAGATCCTCGGCGAATTTTGCGGCGCTGCGCCCCTGAAGGCTGTTGGATGCTGCTCCTACCGCGACGATGTAGGTGTCGGCCATGGCCGGTGCCGACGCCACTGACATCGCACAAAGCATCAGGCCAGCGGAAACGCTGTTTCTTAGGGTTTTCATTGATTGATCTCCTCTCCCTCGCGTCATGCATTTCGCATATCCGCTTCATGTATTTTGTATACACACTAAAAGTATGGACGATCAAGCCGTTCTTCGGTAACCTGGATTAGCGCTCTAAAGGCGAACCAAATGCATACGAAACAAGGGCTTAACGATGGCTTCCTCCATTGCCATAACGAACCGTTCGCTCCACGACCAAGTCGCGAGTCGTGTTCGGGACCTGATCATCGAAGGCATTCTTGAGCCGGGAAGCCGAATCGACGAGGGTCACTTGATCGAAGAGCTTGGCGTTTCCCGGACTCCGTTCCGCGAAGCGCTGAGAACGCTTGCTGCCGAAGGCCTGGTTATCGTGCGCCCTTCCAAGGGCAGCATAGTCCGCCAACTGACACCCGATGACGTGTTCTCCATGCTGGAAGTCCTTGCACATCTTGAGAGGCTGGCTGGCGAGTTGGCCTGCGAAAGAGCCAGCGACGAGGAAATTGACGAGTTAGTCCGTCTGCATGAACGCATGATGGAGTGCTATCGTACGCGCGACCGCATGCCCTATTACAAGTTGAATCAGGAATTTCATTCCCGTCTGGCGGAATTGTCAAAGAACGGAACCCTGCAAGAGATGCAGGCGAACATTCAGGCCAGACTGAAGCGTATCCGCTACATCGGAAACCAAAAACCAGACTCGTGGGCTGGCGCGGTGGCCGATCACGAACAGATGGTGCGTGCGCTGAAAGACAGGGATGGTCAGCAACTCGGCGAAGCCATGGCGTCGCACCTCAAGAAAACTTGGGAGCGCGTCAAAGACAGTATTTAGCGTCACTCTGGAGATTTGGCGAAAGCGTCGACGAAGCCAAGCTGGTTCTGACCTTGAGCGTCTATCGGCTTCCAATATGAGAAGCACTAGAAACCACTCTGGGCCCAACTTTCATCGAGACGGCCAATAGCCCAACCATGGCTTTACTCATTAGTATTAAATTGATGCCAGAGTCCTTTGCCAATCTCGCCGGCTGGTGGATCACTGCCGCTTTCGCGGTCGGCGGCGGAACCTATGTCGGGGCGGACAGCCTGATCAAGCGGATGAAACCTTCGGGTGATCAGCGCGGCAGAAGTACGACGTGGATGATTTTCGTCGCCGGCATCGTAGATCCAACCGGAGACGGCCTGATAATCGAGTCAAGCGCCGTTCGAAAGCAAACAGTGAAGGTGACAGATACCGCATCACCAAAGCCACGCGCACATGGACCTGGAAACGGTGACCGGCGGCCTAATTGCCTAGCTTAGGCAGTATGACCTATCCGACGAGAAAACTGTAGATAAGATATAGTC
>Ga0209947_1000427_pt1 | contig 26261 bp, 21 predicted proteins | sample SalPonR2_B_D2_MG_FD_185706 | JGI IMG/M metagenome (GOLD analysis project Ga0209947, IMG submission 185706) | Salt pond soil microbial communities from South San Francisco under conditions of wetland restoration - Salt Pond MetaG R2_B_D2_MG... ...
TGACTACGGTAGGGCGGTTTGTCATCTCCTTGAGGCGGCTGGCGACGATGCCCACCACGCCCGGGTGCCAGCCCTCGCCCGCGGCCCAGACCAGCGGCCCCTCCACCCCCCGCGCCTCGGCCTGCGCCAGCGCGGCGGCGCGCACCGCGGCCTCGATTTCGCGGCGCTCCTCGTTGAGCCGCTCCAGCCGGTCGGCGATGCCACGCGCCTCGACTGCGTCCGACGTAGCCAGGAGCCGCGCGCCGAGATCGGCCTGCCCGACGCGGCCCCCCGCGTTGATACGCGGCCCGAGCACGAATCCCAGGTGATAGGCAGCGGGCGGACGGTCGAGCCGTGCGGCATCGCCCAGCGCCACCAACCCGGGACGTGCGCGGCGGGCCATCACCGTCAGCCCCTGCCGCACGAAGGCACGGTTGACGCCCGTGAGCGGGGCGACATCCGCCACTGTTGCCAGCGCCACGAGGTCGAGCAGCGGCATCAGGTCCGGCCCCTTCCCGCCGCCTTTGCGCAGCTGCCGCCCGGCCTCCACCAGCACGAGGAATACCACCGCCGCGGCGCACAGATGCGCCAGCGCGCCGCTCTCGTCCTGACGGTTGGGGTTGACCACCGCCTGCGCTGGCGGCAGAGTCTCGCCGCCGAGGTGGTGATCGAGCACCACCACGTCCGCCTCATCCGCCGCCGCCAGCGCGTCATGGCTCAGCGTGCCGCAATCCACGCAAATAATGAGATCGTGTTCGGCCGCCAGCGCCGTCATCGCGGGGACGTTCGGGCCATAGCCCTCGTCGATGCGGTCGGGGACGTAGAGGGTGGGGGCAGGGGCCTGCATCCGGCGCAGCCAGTCGATCAGCAGCGCCGCCGAGGCACCGCCATCGACATCGTAATCGGCAAAGACCGCGATCCGCTCGGCACCCCGCACCGCCGCTAGCAACCGCCCCGCCGCCGCTTCCATGTCACGCAAGCCACGCGGGTCCGGCAGAAGGTCGCGCAGGGTCGGGGCGAGATAGCTTTCGGCTTCGCCCGCCGGCACGCCAAGCCGCGCCAGCAGCTGGCAGACCGCGGGCGGCAGTCCGATCGCCTGCGCCATCGCCTCCGCCTGCCGCTCAACCTCTGCCCCCGGCCCGATCCAGCGCCGCCCGGTGAGCGAGGTTTCGACCCCGAGATAGGCCGTCATGCCCGCGCTCCGCTGTCTTCTTGGCAGAAGTACTCCGTGGGAGCCGCCGCGCGCGGCGACGGGGGCAATGCCCCCCTGCGTGCTCTGCCCTCAGTCACGCTTGCTGCGATAGACCATGCGCCGCACCGAGCCGGTGCGCGAGCGCATGAGCACCGTCTCGGTCTCGACGAAGCCGGGCCGGCGATGCACGCCCTTGAGGATCGAGCCGTCGGTCACGCCGGTGGCGGCGAAGATGACCTGGTCGGTCACCATCTCGTCGCGGGCGTAGACGCGGTCGAAATCGGTGATCCCGGCCTTCGCCGCGCGCCCGCGCTCGTCGTCGTTGCGAAACACCGGTTGTCCCCACATCTGCCCGCCCATGCACTTGAGCGCCGCCGCCGCAAGCACCCCCTCGGGCGCGCCGCCGGTGCCCATGTACATGTCGATACCGGTGCGCTCGGACTCGGCGCAATGGATCACGCCCGCGACGTCGCCATCGGTGATGAGATGCACCGCCGCGCCGGTGCCGCGCAACTCGGCGATCATGTCCTCGTGGCGCGGCCGTTCCAGCACGCAGACGGTGATCTCCGAGGGGCGGCAGCCGCGCGCCTTGGCCAGCGCCTCGACGCGCTCGCGCGGACTCATGTCAAGCGACACCACGCCCTCGGGATAGCCCGGGCCGATGGCGAGCTTGTCCATGTAGGTGTCGGGCGCGTGCAGCAGCGTGCCGCGCGGTGCCATAGCGATCACGGTGAGGGCGTTCGGCATCGCCTTTGCCGTCAGCGTCGTGCCCTCGAGCGGATCGAGCGCGATATCCACGCCGGGGCCGTCGCCGGTGCCCACCTCCTCGCCGATGAACAGCATCGGTGCCTCGTCGCGTTCTCCCTCGCCGATGACAACCACGCCCTTCATGGACAGCATGTTGAGTTGTTCACGCATGGCGTTCACGGCGGCCTGGTCGGCGGCCTTCTCGTCGCCGCGCCCGATCAGGTCGGCGCAGGCCAGTGCCGCCTGCTCGGCCACGCGCGCGAGTCCCAGCGAGAGCATGCGGTCATTGAAAGCGATTTCGGATGTCATGGAACGGTCCCTGTCGATAAGCTTCGGCAACACTAGTCACGGCGGTCCGGGGGCACAAGCGGCGGCTCAGACCGCCTCGATGCGCAGCGCCACCGGGTCGGCGGCGAGCACGTCGAGCCGGGAGATTCCGGTGAGCGCGGTGTCGAGTGCGTCGCGGTTGGTCTTGTGAGTGACGATCAGCACCGGTGCGGTGGTGTCGTCGTGGTGATACTGGCGCATACGGTCGATCGAGACGCCCGCCTCGCCCAGGCAGGTGGCCACCTTGGCTAGCGCGCCCGGCTTGTCGCGCAGCGCCATGCGCAGGTAGTAGGGCGCGGGCGTGGTGGTGCCCGCCCGGGCGCAGGCGTCGAGCGTGGCGGCGGGCTGGCCGAAAGTGGAGATGCGCGTACCGCGCGCGATGTCCATCACGTCGCCCATCACCGCGCTCGCCGTTGGCCCCATGCCTGCGCCGGGGCCGCGCAGCACGATCTGCTCCACCTGGTCACCCTCCAGCACCACCATATTGGTGCCGCCCTCGAGCTGTCCCAGCGGGCTCTGTGCCGGGACGAGGCAAGGCGACATGCGCTGCGCGAGTCCGCGGCCCGTCATCTGTGCCACGCCCAGCAGCTTGATGCGGTAACCCATGTCGGCGGCACGGCGGATATCGTCGAGGGTGATGTCCTGGATGCCCTCCAGCGTGACGCCGTCGAAATCCACCTGGCAGCCGAAGGCGATGGATGCGAGCAGCGCCAGCTTGTGCCCCGCGTCGATGCCGCCCACGTCGAGATTGGGGTCGGCCTCGAGAAAGCCCAGCTTGTCGGCCTCCTCGAAGAGCGCGTTGTAGCCCTGGCCGGTGGCCTCCATCCGGGTCAGGATGTAGTTGCAGGTGCCGTTCATCACGCCCATCACGCGGGTGATCTCGTTGCCCGCGAGTCCCTCGTTCAAAGTCTTGACCACGGGGATTCCGCCTGCGACAGCGGCCTCGAAGCGGATCACGCAGCCCCGCTCCTCGGCGGCCCGCGCCAGCGCTTGCCCGTGATGGGCCAGCATCGCCTTGTTGGCGGTGACCACGTCCTTGCCCGCGGCGATGGCCGCCTCGGTCGCGGCCTTGGCCGGCCCGTCCGAGCCGCCCATGAGTTCGACGAACACGTCCACATCCTCGCGTCCGGCGAGCGCCACCGGGTCGTCCTCCCAGGCATAGCCAGCCAGGCTCACGCCGCGATCGCGGTCACGGGTGCGCGCCGAGACGGCGCTGATGGTGACCGGGCGCCCGGCGCGGCAAGCGAGGAGCTCGGCCTTCTGACGGATGATGCGCACCACGCCGGTGCCGACTGTGCCAAGCCCGGCAATGCCGAGACGCAGGGGGGGGCTCATGGATGTCTCCGATACTCAAGAACGCGGGGTTTGCGCGATGTAACCGGTTCGCCCAACGCTTGCAACGCACCTCACTCCGCCACGCCGCGGCGCATCCGGCTTTCGGTCCCGGGGTCGATGACCGGGCCGCGCAGGCGGTCCGCGCGGGCGCGCAGGCGGGCGGCGCGGTCGCCGATGGCGGCGGTTGGGGGCGTGGCAGCGCCGGGCGTGGTGGCGGGCAGCACCTGTGCGGTGATGCGCTCTGCCGGCACGAGCTCCGGGTAGGGCGTGTCCGCGCCCGAGGCGGCGAGTTCGGGGGCCACCGGGTAGGGCTCGGCGCAGGCGGCGAGTGCCATCATCGCGGCAAGACAGGCGGGCAGGGGACGCATCAAAGCCTCGTGGCATAAGGGACACCCTTTCTTGCCATTCGCGGGGGGGCGGGGCAAGGCGGGCTTTGATCTGAACGGATGTTCAGATAAACCGGTGGCATGGCACGCACGCAAGGCTCGCATTCCGACATCACCGGCCCGCGGGTCCGCGGGGCGGCGCTGCGGCTCTTCGCGCGGCATGGCTATGCTGCTGTTTCCATGAGGAAAATCGCGGCAGAAGTCGGCGTGCAGGCGGGTGCGCTCTACAACTACACACCGGACAAGCAGACGCTGCTCTTTGACCTGATGCGCGCCCACATGGAGGAGCTGCTGGCCGCCTGGGAAGCCGCTGCGCCGCCGGCTGAGGCGGGCGCGCGCGCCGCGCTCGAAGCCTTCACGCGGTTCCACATCCGGTTCAACACGCGGCGGGCCGACGCGGTCTTTGTCTCCTACATGGAGCTGCGCAACCTCGAGCCGGAAAACTTCAACGTAATCGAGGGGTTGCGACGCGATTACGAGACCGCGGCCGAGGCGATCCTGCGCCGGGGCGTGGCCGAGGGGCGCTTTGCCGTGGCCGAGCCGCGCATCGCGGCGATGGCGCTCATCGCGATGCTGACCGGGATCAACACCTGGTACCGCGAACGCGGGCGGCTGTCGCTGTCGGAGGTCGAGGGGGTGTATTTGGACATGGTACGCCGGATGGTGGCGAATCAGAGTTAACACGCCGGGATGGAAAGAAAATCCGGGTCGGTATCATGTCGGTGTCCTGTCGGTATTCCGTCGGTGCCGATTGCGGTGGAGGCTGCGGTTAACGGGGCGGACGGTGACTATGATGCCGCGTCGTCCCCGGGCGCGACCAAAGGATGACGGAGGAGGAGGAGGGCCACTGCTGGGTCGCGTCTGTCCCGAACCCGTCGTTCAAGTCGAAAATCTCCTGCAACGTGCTGTTCCGCAGGCTGTCGGGCTATGAGAGAGCGGTGCAGATCGGGGCGCCCGGACGACACATGGCACCGGACGGATGCGGCGACGGTGGCGGGACGGTTCGAGATGGACGGCTTCGAGCAGGTGCCGCGCATCGAGGCCGTTACCATGGCGGAGGCGCGCGCGACCAGCAACGCCGCCTTGCGTACGAAAACGGGTGCCCCTTGGCCGCGACATGGGGTAAGGGACGCGGCAGGACGCAGCGGGGCGGGCGCTGGAAATGGATCAAGGGCCGGACATGACCGATCACGACGACGACGCGGAACCGAGGCCGTTCCTCGCCCCCTCGCCGGGGCGGCGGGTGATCGGTGTCGGCTCGGTGGGGGCGCTGGGATTGCTGATGCTGTGGTTCGTGGCCACGCAGGACCCGACACCGCAATGGCAGGCGGGCATGGCCGTCATCGGGCTGGGCGCGCTGTGGATGGCATGGCGGATGTGGCACGCCACGGCCGGCTACCTGGTGCTGGAGCGCGACGCGCTGGTGAGCAGCGACGGGCGGGTGCTGGCGCGGATGGAGGACGTGGTGTCGGTGGCGCGGGGGGCGTTCGCCTTCAAGCCCTCGAACGGCTTCACGGTGACGCTGCGCGCGCGCGGACCGTTCGCCTGGGAGCCGGGCCTTTGGTGGCGCATCGGGCGGCGCGTCGGCGTGGGCGGTGTCACCCCGGGCACGCCGGCGCGGCTGATCGCGGAGCTGATGCAGCAGCGGATCGCGGCGCGCGACGCGGAGTGAGCGTCAGCTCGTTTGCGGCACGCAGACCCCGACAAAGCAGACCTGCGGCGCGAAACGCGGGATCACGAACATCCGCGTGGTCAGCAGGCTCTCGTTGAAATACCCGGTGCTCACGGGGGTGGTAAAGGTGCCGCGGCTCTCGACGAAGATGATCTCCTCGCCGTCATCCATGATCGGGAAGGTGTCATGCGCCTGGCGCACCGCCGCGTCGGTCAGCGGCACCATCTCTCCCGCGCCGCGCACCTCTGACCAGCGCAGGTCGAACTGGTCGACGCCCTGGCTCGGGTCGTTGCGGTAGCGCACCACCGAGACGCGCAATTGCGCGCTGCCGGTGCCGCTCATCATGTCGAACACGCTCTTGAGGTTGTCGATATAGGTGTCGGTCACGACCCCGGTCTCGCGCGAGAGGATGTCGGCGGCCGTGTAGGTGGCCTTCTCGCGCAGGCTTTGCTGGCGGAACAGGCCATACGCCTCGTAGGAGAAGAATAGCCCGAGGATGAGCAGCGGCGCGATCAGCACCGTCTCCACCGCGACGGTGCCGCGCTCGTCGCGGCGCAGGCGGCGCAGGGTACGGGCGAGCCAGCGCATCAGATCGGCTCCTGCACGAAAGCCGAAACGGTGGTGAGCGCGACGTCGCCGCTGGAATCCTTGACCAGCGCATCGCCCAGTATCGCCTCGGGGAAGAGGGGGCTGTATTTCAGGCAGGCGCGCAGCAGCATGAGCTGGTTCTGCCCGCCGGGGATGAAATTGCGCACCGGCTTCGACGGCTCTGCGGCATCGGTACAGTCGGGTGCGCCGTTGAGCGTGGAGAAGTTGCGCAGGTCGGTGGGGATCATCTCCAGCCGCAGCTTCGCATCGCAATCCCAGACCACCGAGGCGTTGTCGCAGACGATCTGCTTGATCTCGTCATGCTCCGGCGCGGTACCGGTGCCGAGGCGTACCTCGCGCACCGCGATGTCGAGCCCGCGTTCCAGCAACGCCGCGCGCAGCGACAGCATGCCCAGCTCGATCGCGAAGAGGATGAACATGATGAGAAACGGGGCGAGGACGACGAACTCCACGGAGGCGTTGCCGCGCCGGTCCCGGGCGAACCGGCGAAGATATGTGCCGAGACGCGTGATCATTGGGTGAGCCGGAGATTCTGCACGTTGGCGGCGATGGAGCTGAACACCGCGCTGATATCGGTGGTGTTGGCGCGGTAGTAGTGGCTGGAAGAGGAGGCGCAATCCGACAGCACCTGCTCGGCGCGTCCGCCCTGCGACACCTGGAAGCCGATGGAATAGACCACGACGCCGCGTCCCTTGGTGGCGCCGCAGACATTGCGCATCCGCGAATCCTTGGCGGTGCCGTCCACCTGCTCGGAGCCGACATAATCGTTCCACGCGCTCCAGTCGCCGGTGGTCTCGGAGTAGAAGCGCGGGGACATCATGCCCCAGGCGTGCTCCCAGGAGAGGCGTTCCTTCTCGATGAAGCCCTCGAGGTTTTCCAGAGCCTGGAATTCCGACGGCGACAGCCATTCCTCGTCATCTAGGTTGTAGTAGCGTTCGGGGCTCGGGTCGCGCAGGTAGTGGGTGGACACGATCGGCCCGTCGACCTTGTAGACGCATTCCAGCCAGTCGAGGTAGCAGTACTGCTCTACCCAAGGCTCGTGCCACACGCGCGACCGGTTGTAGATGTCGAACGCGTAGTCGAATTCCTGGTCCTGGTGGGTGACGCGGTAGAGGTCGGAATTCGGGCCGCGATAGCGCGCCCTGCTGCGGTCGAAGAAATAGGAGGTGGTGTTGGCCCCGTCGCCCATCATCACCACGACCTTGAGCGTTTCCGGCTCGGTGTAATCGGCGGGGACGTGGGACAGCGAGGCGTCCATCTCGCCATTGGCGATCAGTTGCGCCGAGATATTGCGGAAGCTCGGGTCGAGAAGCGCCGCACCCCAGTTCATGCCGTCATGGCCGCTGGTGTTGCCGTCGGCCTCGAGCGCGTCGATCATGCCGTGCAGCGCGGTCTCGTTCATCGAGTAGGGCAGGAACCGCATGTAGTCGTCCGAGTAGCACGAGCGCCAGCTCTGATCCAGGTCGTCGAAATCGCCATAGACCGAGGTGTAGATCATCTGGTCCACGCTCGCCGCGCCGGTGATCGCGCTGGCACCGGAGGTGAGCGCGCTGTCCTGATAGTCGGAACTGTTGAAGCGCAGGCAGGTGGAATAGGGGTGCTCGACGTCCACCGTCAGGGCGTCGAACACGGTCTGCGGCGGGCTTACCGACCAGCTGAACGGAATGACCGAGATCACGGCGTTGCCCGGCGTCGATGTCTCGAGGATGGTGGTGACGAACTGCTTGGCCGCGTCCTGCAGGCGGGCGATCTTGGTGCCGCTCATCGAGCCGGAGACGTCGAGCACAAGCGAGATTTCGAGCTTGGGGACGCGCACCTCGGCGGTCGAGACACCGCCCGTGGACAGCGTCTCGACGCCCGCGAGCTTCATCAGGTAGGTGTCCATGGTGCCCGAGGCGCGGGCCGAGACGCGGGCCGAGTTCAGGTAGATCTGGATGTCGTCCTCGCGTTCCGCTTCGAGGTATTGTGCGAGGTCGGACTTGTCGAAGTAATCCTCGACCGTGGCGCGGGCGATATCGGCATCCGGGGATTTCGCCCCGGCGAGCACCGCGCGGTCGAGCGTGGCCTGCATCCGGGCGCGCACCATCTCGTGGCGCATCGTGTCGAGCGCGAGGCCGCCGACAAGCAGCATGATCATGAAGACGAAGAAGGCGAACGCCGTCACCGAGCCACGTTCGTCGCTCAGGAAACGGTCCGCTGCGCCCACCCGTGGCGGTCGTGCGATACACTCAGCCATGTTGATCACCTTTCGGTATTCCGCGCCGAGATCCCTGCAAGCCGGCAGACCCTCGACAGGCGCTGATCGCCCCGAATTGTGGTCTAAATAAGGCGCACCAGAGGCGGGAGGGAGGAGTTAACTATATGGAATAACAATTAAAAAAAACGTGCTGAATTGTCCCCGGGCGGGCGACAATGACGCGCTGCTTCTCCCTCCCGGCGCGCCCCCGGCACCCGCGCCGCGGCCTGATTCGCGCTGGACATCGCGATTTCATGCCGTAACCATCGCGCCACGTGCGGCGGCTGGCCGCAGGACAAAAGGGAGGGTGTAACGATGGCAGCCAAGAGGGAGCCGACATTCCGCGAGAGCGTGGATCTGATGTTCAACCGTGCAGTGGCGCTCACCGATCTCGCGCCGGGGCTGGAGGAGAAGGTCCGGGTGTGCAACGCCACCTATACGGTGCGCTTCGGGGTGCGGCTGCGCGGGCAGATCCACACGTTCACCGGCTATCGCAGCGTGCATTCTGAGCACATGGAGCCGGTCAAGGGCGGTATCCGCTATGCGATGGCCGTGAACCAGGACGAGGTCGAGGCGCTCGCCGCGCTGATGACCTACAAGTGCGCGCTGGTCGAGGTGCCGTTCGGCGGCTCCAAGGGGGGGCTGTGCATCGACCCGCGCGAGTGGGAAGAGCACGAGCTCGAGCAGATCACCCGCCGCTTCGCCTATGAGCTGATCAAGCGCGACCTCGTGCACCCGGCGCAGAACGTGCCCGCCCCCGACATGGGCACCGGCGAGCGCGAGATGGCGTGGATCGCGGACCAGTACAAGCGCATGGCCACCACCGACATCAACTACCGCGCCTGCGTCACCGGCAAGCCCGTGAACGGCGGCGGCATCCAGGGCCGGACCGAGGCGACGGGGCGCGGTGTGCAATTCGCCCTGCGCGAGTTCTTTCGCCACCCCGAGGACGTCAAGACCGCGGGCCTGTCGGGCACGCTCGACGGCAAGCGCGTGGTGGTGCAGGGCCTCGGCAACGTGGGCTACCATGCTGCCAAGTTCCTCAGCGAGGAGGACGGCTGCAAGGTCACCGCGATCATCGAGCGCGACGGGGCGCTGATCTCCGATGACGGGCTTGACGTCGAAGCGGTGCGCAACTGGATCGCGCGGCATGGCGGCGTCGACGGCTATCCCGAGGGCCGCTATATCCGCGATGGCACCAAGGCGCTGGAGCACGAGTGCGACATCCTCGTACCGGCGGCGCTCGAAGCGGTCATCAACCGCGAGAACGCCGAGCGCATCAAGGCACCGATCATCATCGAGGCCGCCAACGGCCCGGTGACGGCGGGTGCCGACGACATCCTGCGCCAGAAGGGAACGGTGATCATCCCCGACATGTACGCCAACGCCGGCGGTGTGACCGTGTCCTATTTCGAATGGGTCAAGAACCTCAGCCATATCCGCTTCGGCCGCATCGGGCGGCGGCAGGAGGAGGCGCGCCACGAACTGATCGTCAGGGAGCTGGAGCGGCTCAACCGCGGGCTCGGCGATGCTTGGGAAATCTCTCCCGATTTCAAGCAGAAATACCTGCGCGGCGCGGATGAGCTGGAGCTGGTGCGCTCGGGCCTCGACGACACGATGCGCGCGGCCTACCAATCCATGCGCGAGGTCTGGCGGGAGCGCGAGGACGTGACCGACCTGCGCACCGCCGCCTATCTGGTGTCGATCGCGCGGGTGGCCGAGAGCTATCGCGCGATGGGGCTCTGACGGGGCAGCGGCGCGCCCGGGGCGCGCCGCGTCGCGCATTGACAAGAAAATGGCGCGAAGCGGGGTGGCCGGCGCCCGCCCGCCCTGCTAGCTCTCACGCATGGGGCCGCGCGGGCCGGCCCCGCGGAGGGGCGAGATGCGATTTTCGGCGCTGCGGATTCTGAAAGAGGGACTCACCGGCAACAAGGGCTGGCAGGCCCATTGGCGCGACGCCGAGCCGAAACCGGCCTATGACGTGATCATCATCGGCGGCGGCGGCCACGGGCTGGCCACGGCGCATTACCTGGCCAAACGCCATGGGATCACCAATGTCGCGGTGCTGGAGAAGGGATACCTGGGCGGCGGCAATATCGGGCGCAACACCACCATCGTGCGCGCCAATTACGGCCTGCCGGGCAATTCGGAATTCTACAGCCATTCACTGCGGCTCTGGGAGGGGCTGGAGCAAGACCTCAACTACAACGTGATGATGAGCCAGCGCGGGGTGATCAACCTGTGCCATTCCGACGGCCAGCGCGACGCGTTCGCGCGGCGCGGCAACGCGATGCGCAACCAGGGCGACGACGCCGAACTGCTAGACCGCGAGGGTGTGCGCAAGCTGGTACCGTTCCTCGATTTCGACAACGCGCGGTTTCCGGTCTATGGCGGGCTTTATCATGCGCGCGGCGGTACGGCGCGGCACGACGCGGTGGCCTGGGGCTTTGCCCGCTCGGCCAGCGACCGGGGCGTGGATCTGGTGCAGAACTGCGCGGTGACCGGGATCGACATCGACAATGGCCGCGTGACCGGCGTGCAGACCACGCGCGGGGCGATCAGGGCGAAGAAGGTGGCGATCGTGGTGGCGGGTCGCTCGAGCCAGGTGGCGGAAATGGCGGGGCTGCGCCTGCCGATCGAGAGCCATGTGTTGCAGGCCTTCGTCACCGAGGGGCTGAAGCCCTGCCTCGACCATGTCGTGACCTTCGGCATGGGGCATTTCTATATCAGCCAGTCCGACAAGGGCGGGCTGGTCTTTGGCGGTGATCTGGATTTCACCCCGTCCTATGCCGCGCGCGGCAACCTGCCGATGGCCGAGCACGTGATGGAGGCGGGCATGGCGATGGTGCCGATGATCGGGCAGGCGCGGCTCTTGCGCAGCTGGGGCGGGATCATGGACATGAGCCCCGACGGCAGCCCGATCATCGACCGCGCGCCGGTGGAGGGGCTCTATCTGAATTGCGGCTGGTGCTATGGCGGGTTCAAGGCGGTCCCCGGTTCGGGCGACGCGCTGGCGCATCTGATCGCCACCGACGCGCCCCACAAGGCGGCGGCGCGGCTGCGGCTCGACCGGTTCGCCACGGGGCGCGGGCTGATGGACGAGGAAGCCACCGGCAGCCAGCACAACCTGCATTGAGAGGCGGGGCGGAAAGATGAGTATTTCTGGAACGATGAAGGGGTTGGGCGCGTGAGAATACCCTGTCCGATCTGCGGGATGCGCGACCTGCGCGAATTCAGCGTGCGCGGCACCGCGTTGCCCGAGCCCGAGGGCGCGGAATGGAGCGACGCCTGGGACGATTACCTCCATAACCGCGACAACCCGGCGGGGGAGAGCCGCGAACTGTGGTATCACGGGCAGGGCTGCGGCGCTTGGCTGGTGGTCACGCGCGACACGGTGAGCCACGAGATCGCGGGCGCGGCGCTTGCGGGCGCGGAGGATGCGTCATGAGGATCGAGGGCAAGGGGCGCATCGACCGCACGCGCCGGGTGGCGTTTTCCTTCGACGGGCACCGGCATACGGGCTTTGCCGGCGATACGCTGGCCTCGGCCCTGCTGGCCGACGGGGTGCGGCTGATGGGGCGGTCGTTCAAGTACCACCGCCCGCGCGGGCCGATGACCGCCGGGAGCGAGGAGCCCAACGCGCTGGTGACGCTGGGGCTGGGGGCGGCGCAGCTGCCCAATGCCCGCGCCACCACCGTGGAATTGCACGAGGGGCTGGTGGCGCGCAGCCAGAACCGCTGGCCGTCGCTGGGCCTTGACGTGCTGGCCGTCAATGACCTGATGGCACCGTTCTTTGGCGCCGGGTTCTATTACAAGACCTTCATGTGGCCGCGCGCCTTCTGGGAGAAGGTCTACGAGCCCGCGATCCGCCGCGCCGCGGGGCTGGGCGCGCTGTCTGGCGAGCCTGCGGAAGATCGCTACGAGCGGGCGCACGCGCATTGCGACCTGCTGGTGATCGGCGCGGGGCCCGCGGGGCTGATGGCGGCGTTGCCGGCGGCGGAAGCGGGGGCGGACGTGATCCTCGCCGAGGAGGACGTGGCGCCGGGCGGGCGGTTACTGGCCGAGACCGAGGAGGTCGACGGGCAGGACGGCGCGGACTGGGCGGCGGAGGTGGCGGCGCGGCTGGCGGCGATGCCCAATGTGCGGATCATGACGCGCACGGCGGTGACGGGGGCCTATGACGGCGGCACGTTCGGCGCGCTGGAGCGGATCGCGCCCGGTGTCGAGGGCCGTCCGCACGCGCCCGCGGGCTGTTTCTGGCGGATCGCCGCGCGGCGCGCGGTGCTGGCGGCGGGCGCGCTGGAGCGGCCCGTGGCCTTCCCGAACAACGACCGGCCCGGCGTGATGATGGCCGGCGCGGTGCGCGCCTATCTCAACCGCTGGGGCGTGGCGGCAGGGCGCAGCGTGGTCGTCTTTGGTAACAACGACAGCGCGCATCGCACGGTGGGCGACCTGCTGGACGCGGGGGTGCATGTGGCGGCGCTGGTGGATGCGCGGGCGCACGCGACCTGTGCCCATGACGTGGCCTTCTTTCCCGGCGCACAGGTCACCGGCACGGCCGGGCGGCGCGGGGTCGAGGCGGTGTGCATCGCCACCGCGCGCGGCGAGGAACGCATCGCCGCCGATACCGTCGCCGTCTCGGGCGGGTGGAACCCGACGGTGCATCTGGCCTGCCACATGGGCGCGCGGCCCGTCTGGGATGCGGGCCTCGCCGCGTTCCTGCCGCCCGAGGGGGCGGTGCCGGGGATGAGCGTGGCGGGGGCCGCCGCCGGGCATTTCTCGACCCGCGCCTGCCTTGAAAGCGGGCTGGCCGAGGGGCGGCGCGCGGTGGAAGAGCTGGGGCTGAAGGTGCCCGCGTTCGATCTGCCGCCCGCGTCAAGCGGGGCCTATGACATCCTGCCGCTCTGGCAGGTCGAGGGGCGCGGGCGCGCCTGGCTCGATTTCCAGAACGACGTGACGGTGAAAGACGTGACGCTCGCCGCGAAGGAGAATTTCCGCTCGGTCGAGCACATGAAGCGCTACACCACGCAAGGCATGGCCCCCGACCAGGGCAAGAATTCCAACGTCGCCGCGCTGGCCGTGCTGGCCGAGGCGACGGGGCGGAGTATTCCGGGGACCGGCACCACCACCTTCCGGCCGCCCTATGTGCCGGTGCCCATCGCGGCGATGGGCGCGGGCGGCAAGGGCAAAAGCTTTGCGCCCGAGCGGTTCACGACCTCCCATGCGGGCACGATCAGGCGCGGCGCGCCGGTGATCGAGGCGGGGCTGTGGTACCGGCCCAGCTATTTCCCGCGCAAGGGCGAGACGCATTGGCGGCAATCCTGCGACCGCGAGGCCACGATGGTGCGCGAGGCGGTGGGCGTCTGCGATGTCTCGACCCTTGGCAAGATCGACGTGCAGGGGCGGGACGCCGCGCAATTCCTCGATTTCCTCTATACCAACATGATGTCGAAGCTGGCCGTGGGCCGGGTGCGCTATGGTCTGATGCTGCGCGAGGACGGGCATGTGATGGACGATGGCACCTGCGCGCGGCTCTCGGAGGATCATTTCCTCGTCACCACGACGACGGCGGCGGCGGGCGCGGTGATGCGGCACGTGGATTTCGCGGCGCAGGTCCTGCGGCCTGCGTGGGACGTGCGCGCGGTGTCGGTGACCGAGCAATGGGCGCAGTTCGCCGTGGCGGGGCCCAAGGCGAAGGCGCTGCTGGCCGATGTGCTGGACGATGCGGGCGCGCTCGACGATCTGCCCTTCATGGGCTGCGGTCCGGTGGCCGTGGGTGGCGTGGCGGCGCGGCTCTTCCGCATCTCGTTCTCGGGCGAGACGGGCTACGAGATCGCCGTGCCCGCGCGCTTTGGTGCGGCGCTCTTCGAAGAGTTGGTGAGCCGGGCCGAGGGCCTGGGCGGCGGGGCCTACGGGATGGAGGCGCTCAACGTGCTGCGCATCGAGAAGGGCTTCATCACCCATGCCGAGATTCATGGGCGGGTGACGGCGTTCGACGTGGGCATGCAGGGGATGATGAGCCGCAAGAAGGATTTCATCGGCAAACCGGCGGCGGGCCGCGAGGGCCTGATGGACGAGGGGCGCGAGCAGCTCGTCGGCCTCAAGCCCGTGGGCGCGGTCAAGGAATTGCTGCCCGGCGCGCATCTCTTTGACGAGGGCGCGGAGGCGGTGGCGGAGCACGACCGGGGCTATGTCACGAGCGCGGGCTACTCGCCCGCGATGGGCCATGTGATCGGGCTGGGGTTCCTCGCACGCGGGCGCGAACGGATCGGAGAGCGGGTGCGCGCGGTGGATCATCTGCGCGGGTCGGCGACGGTCTGCGAGGTCTGCGCGCCCGGATGGGTCGATCCCGAGGGAGGGCGGATGCGTGATTGATCTGGTGGAAACGACGCCCTGTGCGGGGCTGGTGCCGGTGACGGCGGGCGCGTTGCGGCTGAGCGAGGGGGCACCGGGCCGGATGACCGTGCTGGCCGTCTACAATGGGCAGCAGGAGGCGCTGGGCCGGGCGCTGTCCAAGGCGCACGGGCTGGGCTGGCCCGCACCGGGCGCGGTGATCGCGGGCGAGGGCGCGGAGGTGCGGTGGTTCGGCCTCGACATGGCGCTGCTCGTGGGGCCGGAGCCGGACGCGGGGCTGGCGGAGCATGCTGCGCTCACCGATCAGTCGGATGCCTGGGCGGTGCTGCGGCTCGAGGGCGCGGGGGCCACGGCGGCGATGGCGCGGCTGACGCCGCTCGATCTGCGCGAGGGCGTGTTCGCACCGGGGTCGACGGCGCGCACCGACGTCGGGCATATGGCCGGCGCGGTGACGCGGGTGGGCGCGGAGACGTTCGAAATCATGGCGTTCCGCTCGGTGGCGGCGAGCCTCGTGCACGAGGTGGCGCTGGCGATGCGCCGGGTGGCGGCGCGGGGCGCGGCGGGCTGAGCGGCGGCAATTCCGGGCGTGCGTGGGCCTAGCCCATCGCCGCCCTGAGCAGGGCGAGCGCGGCGCTGGCGTCTTCCTCGCGCCAGATTTCCTCGCCGAATGCGAGAAAATCGCTGACCGGGGCGAGGGAGGCCACGGCACCCGCATCGAGCGCGCCCTCGGCCACCACCGGCAGCTCGATCATTTCCGACCACCATTCGAAGATTTCGCGCTCGGCCTGCGCGCCGCTGCCAAGCGCGGTCTGGCCGACCGGGCCGAAGGCCACGTAATCGGCCCCCGCCTCGCCCGCGGTCATCCCGTCATGGCGCGAGGTGCCGCAGAACGCGCCGACGATGGCGTCGGGGCCGAGATCCTTGCGCGCGGCGCGCACGCCGCGCGCGCCGTCGGCGAGATGCACCCCGTCGAGGCCGAGCCGGCCGACGAGACCCACATGCCGCTCGATCACCACCGCCACGTCACGGGCATGGGCGGCCTCGCGGCAGGCATCGGTGGCCGAGGCCACGGTGTATTCGTCGCCCGAAGCTATCGCCACGCGCAGGCAGGCCACCGGGTGCGCGTCGAGCACGGCCCTGAGCCGGTCGGTGAAGGGGGCGATCTCGAAGGCGGGGGGCGTGACGAGGTAGATCTGTGGCTGCTCTCTATCGGTCATGGTACGCGCTCCGCTGTGGTCCGGCGGACGTCTTAGCGGGGAATTGCGGGCTTGGCCATGGCCCGAATTCGGCGCTGGCACGCGGGCGCGGGCGTGCCTATTCTCGGGGCGAGGCAACGAAAGGGACGGTGTGTGGCGATTGCAGGGCTGGCCGAGGGGCTGACGCGGGGGATCGAGGGGTTTGGAGAGCGCGTCTCGGGCGCGCTGTTCGAGCCGGTGATCCGGCTGGGTGTCACCGGCCTCGCGCGGGCCGGAAAGACGGTGTTCATCACCTCGCTGGTGGCCAACCTGCTGGACCGCGGGCGGATGGGCGGTCTCGCCGCGGCGGGCGAGGGGCGCATCCTTGCTGCCTACCTGCAGCCGCAGCCCGACGTGACGCTGCCGCGCTTCGATTACGAGACACATCTCGCCGCGCTGACCGGCCCCGAGCCGCACTGGCCCGAGAGCACGCGCAGCGTCTCGGAGTTGCGGCTGTCGCTCAGGGTGCGACCGGCGGGGATGCTGGCGGGGATGGCCGGGCCGCGCACCGTGCATCTCGACATCGTGGACTATCCCGGCGAGTGGCTGCTGGATCTTGCGCTGCTCGACAAGGACTATGCCGAATGGTCGCGCGCGGCGCTGGCGCGGGCCGAGGCGCGCGACGAGGCCGCGCCGTGGCGCGCGGCCCTCGAGGGCATCGACCCGGATGCGGCGTTCGACGAGGGCCGCGCGCAGGCGCTGGCGGCGGCGTTCACCGCCTACCTGCGCGCGGCGCGGGAGGCGGGGCACGCGGATTGCACGCCGGGGCGGTTCCTGCTGCCGGGTGATCTGGAGGGCGCGCCGGTGGTGACCTTCGCGCCGCTGCCGGGCGCGGCGGGCGCGGCGCGCGGCAGCCTTGCCGCGGAAATGGCGCGCCGCTTCGAGGCCTACAAGCGCGAGGTGGTGCGACCGTTCTTTCGGGCGCATTTCGCCCGGATCGACCGGCAGATCGTGCTGGTGGATCTGCTCGATGCCATTCATCGCGGGCCGGTGGCGGTCGAGGAGACGCGCCGCGCGATGGCAGATATCCTCGGGACGTTCCGGCCCGGGCGCAACGCGTTTCTCACCCGTATCCTGCAAGGGCGGCGGGTGGAGCGGCTGCTGTTTGCCGCGACCAAGGCCGATCACCTGCACCACGCGCAGCACCCGCGCCTTGCCGCGCTGATGGAGGCGATGCTGCGCGAGGCACGCGACCGGGCGCAATTCGCCGGTGCCGACGTGCGCAGCATGGCCATCGCGGCGCTGCGCGCCACGGTGGAGGAGACGCGACGCCACGGCGGTGCGGAGGTCGAGTGCGTGCGGGGCCGGGTGCCCGAGGGCGGGCAGGCAGCGTTTCATCCCGGTGAATTGCCCGCCGATCCGGCGGCGATCCTGTCGCCTGCGCGGGCGGGGGCCGCGACCTGGCCGGAGGGAGAGTTTGGCACCATGCGGTTCGCGCCTGCGCGGCTCGGCTTGCGGGCGGGCGAGGGGCCGCCGCATATCCGGCTCGACCGGGCGGCGCAGTTCCTCATCGGGGACCGGCTGTGAGGCTGGGGCGCGCGCATGTCTGGCAGGTGCCGCGGCTGGCGGCGATCCTGTGGGCGTGGACGCGCGGCACGCCGGGCCTGCCCTGCGCGCGCAGCCGGGGCGACGATCTGGCCTTGCTGTGGCGCGAGACGCGGCGGGGCCGGGTGCGGGTGGCACGGGTGAGGGGGCGGATTGCCGGGTTCATCCTTCGGCATGGCACGCGGGTGCACGCGCTGCACGTGGCCCCGGACATGCGCGGGCAGGGTGTGGGGCGCACGCTTCTGGCCGAGGCGCAGGCGCGGGCGGGCGCGCTCGACCTGTGGGTGCTGGAAGACAACCGGCCCGCGCGGGCCTTCTACGCCCGTGCCGGATTTTGCGAGGCGACGCGCGACCGGTGCGGCGGCGGCAATGACGAGGGGCTGCCCGATATCCGGATGGTCTGGCAGGACGAGGAGGTGCGGGCATGAGCAAGGGGCCGTTGCTGATCGACCTCGGGGACGAGGAGGAGGCCGCGCCCGACCGTGCACCGCCGGTGCCCGAGGCCGGGGGGCCGCCCGAGGGCCGCGCGATGCGCGCCGCGATGGCGGGGCTGGCGCGGCGGCCCTCGTGGCTGGCGCGCAGCTTCTGGGCGCTGGCGCTGGCGCTGTTGGGTGTGGCGGTGTCGGTGGCGGCGTGGGATTTCGCGGTGGCGCTGCTGGAGCGGTCGCCGGTGCTGGGCCGGGCGGTAACGGGGCTGGGGGCGCTGCTGCTGGTCGTGGCGGCGCTCATCGCGATCCGCGAGGCGGCGGGATTCGCCCGGCTGGGGCGGCTCGACCGGCTGCGCGCCGGGGCCGAGGCGGCGCAGGCGCAGGACGATCTCGACGCAGCGCGGGACGTGGTGGCGCGGCTGCGCACGCTTTATGCCGGGCGGTCCGAGGCGGCCTGGGGGCTGGCGCGGCTCGACGAGCGGATGGCCGAGCCGGTGGATGCCGAGGCGTTGCTGGCGCTGGCCGAGCGCGAACTGCTCGTGCCGCTCGACGCCGCCGCGCTGCGCGAGGTGGAGGCGGCGGCGCGGCAGGTGGCGACGGTGAGCGCGTTGGTGCCGCTGGCGCTCGCCGACGTGGTGGCAGCGCTTGTGGCCAACCTGCGGATGATCCGGGCGGTCGCCGCGATCTATGGCGGGCGCACCGGCACGCTGGGAGGCTGGCGGCTGGCGCGCGCGGTGGTGGCGCATCTGGTGGCCACGGGTGCCGTGGCGGTGGGCGACGACATGATCGGCAGCGTCGCGGGCGGCGGTGTGCTCTCGAAGCTGTCGCGCCGCTTCGGCGAGGGGGTGGTGAACGGCGCGCTCACCGCGCGGGTGGGGCTCGCGGCGATGGAGCTGTGCCGCCCGCTGCCGCGCATCGCCGTCGCGCGGCCCACGGTGGGCGGCGTGGTGCGCCGGGCGCTCGCGGGCCTGTTCGCGCGCGGGGAGGGCTGAGGCGCGGCTCAGCGCAGCCGCGGCACCCCGCCGGGATGCGTCTCGCGGTCCACCACTGCCGCGCGCATCGACCGCCCGATGCGGTGGGCGAGGGTGGACCACGCGGCGGCCTGATCGGGGCGGAGCTCGCGCGCAAGGGTGGCATCGAAGAGTGCGAGCCATGTCGAGAACATGCCCGGCTGCACGTTGCCCGCGCGGACATGGGCGGCGATCGGGCTGCCGTCATAGCTGCGCTCGTGCAGGATCGTGTTGGCCCAGAAATCGGCGACCTTCGCCTCGTGAGCGGGCCAGTCGGTGACGTGGGCCGCGAAGACGGGGGCGAGGCCGGGATGGGCGCGCACGGCGGCGTAGAATGCCGCGACGACCCGCTCGATCTCGGGGCGGGTGATGTCGAAGCGCGGGGGCAGGGCGGTGGTCATGCCCTGTAGATGCGCCGCGGTGCCGCGCGAGGCAAGGGGGGATGGGCGCAGGCGAAATCATGAAATGATTTCGGATCGCTTTCTTTTCAAGAAAGCGGCGGCCGTGGCTCTGGACGCTTGGCAGGTGCGCGCCTATAAGGCGAGCCATGATGACATGCGCAGCGATCGTCATTCGAATTACATGCCCGGCGCTCTGACCAAGACGAGCCGCCGGGATCACAGGTGCTTGAGCCATCGCGCCGCCCCTCATCCGAGACATTCACGACCTGACGAAGGACGCCCCCCATGTGCGCCGATACGCCCGATTACAAGGACACGCTCAACCTGCCGCAGACCGATTTTCCGATGCGCGCGGGCCTGCCCAAGCGCGAGCCCGAGTGGCTCGCGCGGTGGGAGGAGATCGGCATCTACGACCGGCTGCGCGAGCGGGCTGCCCTCGCCCGGACGGGCGAAAATCGGGAAAACCGGGAGCCGTTCACCCTGCATGACGGCCCTCCTTACGCCAACGGGCACCTGCATATCGGTCACGCGCTCAACAAGATCCTCAAGGACATGGTGGTGCGGAGCCAGCAGATGATGGGCCGCGACGCGCGCTATATCCCCGGCTGGGATTGCCACGGGTTGCCCATCGAGTGGAAGATCGAGGAACAGTACCGCGCGCGAGGTTTGGACAAGGACAAGGTCGATGTCGTGGATTTCCGGCAGGAATGCCGCAAGTTTGCCGAGGGCTGGATCGACGTGCAGCGCGACGAGTTCAAGCGGCTGGGGATCACGGGCAAGTGGGACCGCCCGTATCTGACCATGGATTTCCGCGCCGAGCGGATCATCGCGGAGGAGTTTCAGAAATTCCTCATGTCGGGGGTGCTCTACCAGGGCTCGAAGCCGGTGATGTGGTCGCCCATCGAAAAGACCGCGCTGGCCGAGGCGGAGGTGGAGTATCACGACAAGGAAAGCTTTACCGTGTGGGTGAAGTTTGCCGTGGCCAAGGGGCATGGCAACCCCGGTCTTGAACCGGGGTCTCCTGAAACCGGGTCAGAGGTCCCGGGTCAGGCCCGGGACGACCTGAAAGGGGCGCATGTGGTCATCTGGACCACCACGCCCTGGACCATCCCGTCCAACAAGGCGGTCGTCTATGGTGAGGACATTTCCTATGGCCTCTACGAGGTGACGGGCACGCCCGGCGAATGCTGGGCCAAAGTGGGAGAAAAATTCATCCTAGCCGACAAGCTGGCCGGTGACGTGATGACCCGCGCGCGGTTGGACGATGGCATGTACACCCGCCTGCGCGGCGTGAGCGCCGACGAACTGGCGGGTCTTTCGCTGCAACACCCGCTGGCGGGTGCCGAAGGCAGCGAGGGCGAATGGGACGACCCCCGCGATTTCCGGGCCGCCGATTTCGTGACCGACGAGGAAGGCACGGGCTTCGTCCATTGCGCGCCCAGCCACGGCATGGAGGAATACGAGCTCTATCGCGGTCTCGGGATGCTGGGTCAGGTGATCACCTACAACGTGCTCGACGATGGGTCCTTCCGCCCCGATCTGCCGTTCTTCGGCGGCACGCATATCCTTGATCGCAAGGGCAAGGAAGGTAACGCCAACAAGGCCGTCATCGACAAGCTGGTCGAGGTCGGCGGTCTGCTCGCACGCGGCAAGATCAAGCACAGCTATCCGCATAGCTGGCGGTCCAAGGCGCCGGTGATCTATCGCAACACGCCGCAATGGTTCGCCGCCATCGACCGTGCAGTGGGCGACGGGCAGGACGCCTACGGCACCACGATCCGCGAGCGCGCGCTGCGTTCGATCGACGAGCTGGTGACGTGGACGCCGAAAACCGGGCGCAACCGCCTCTATTCCATGATCGAGGCGCGGCCCGACTGGGTGCTGAGCCGTCAGCGGGCATGGGGCGTGCCGCTCACGTGTTTCGTGAAGAAAGGCGCGCAACCAACTGACCCAGAATACCTTTTGCGGAACGAGGAGGTGAATGCGCGCATCCTCGCGGCGTTCGAGGCCGAGGGCGCGGATGCGTGGTACAAGGACGGCGCGAAAGAGCGGTTCCTTGAGGGTATTGTCGATCCGGCGGCCTGGGAACAGGTCGATGACATCCTCGACGTCTGGTTCGATAGCGGCTCCACCCACGCCTTCGTGCTGCGCGACCGCGAGGACGGGTCAGACGACGGCATGGCCGATCTCTACCTCGAAGGCACCGATCAGCATCGCGGCTGGTTCCATTCCTCGATGCTGCAAGCCTGCGGCACCATCGGCCACGCGCCCTATCGCGGGGTGCTGACGCACGGGTTCACGCTGGACGAGAAGGGCAACAAGATGTCCAAATCGCTCGGCAACACCATCGCGCCCGAGGACGTGACCAAGCAATACGGCGCGGATATCCTGCGGCTCTGGGTGGCGCAGGCGGATTATACCGCCGATCTGCGGATCGGGCCGGAAATCCTCAAGGGCGTGGCCGACAGCTATCGCCGGCTGCGCAACACGATGCGGTTCATGCTGGGGGCGCTGTCGCATTTCACCGAGGCGGACCGGGTGGAGCCCTCGGAGATGCCGGAGCTGGAACGCTGGGTGCTGCACCGGCTGGCAGAACTCGATCACAAGGTGAGGAAAGGCTATGATGCCTATGATTTCCAAGGGGTTTTCCAGCAGATTTTCAATTTCTGCACGCTCGATCTGAGCGCCTTCTACTTCGATATCCGCAAGGACGTGCTCTATTGCGACGGCGACACGGCGCGCCGCCGGGCGGCGCGGACCGTGATGGACCTGCTGTTCCACCGGCTGACCACCTGGCTTGCGCCGGTGATGGTGTTCACCATGGAGGACGTGTGGCTGTCGCGGTTCCCCGGCGAGGGCGACAGCGTGCATCTGCACGACATGCCGGAGACGCCCGCCGACTGGCTGAACGAGCCGCTGGCGGCGAAATGGGCGCAGGTGCGCCGCGCGCGGCGGGTGGTGACGGCGGCGCTGGAGGTGCAGCGCGCCGACAAGGCGATCGGCGCGAGCCTGGAGGCCGCGCCGGTGGTGCATGTGCGCGACGAGGCCATGCTCGCGGCGCTGAAATCGGTGAATTTCGCGGATATCTGCATCACCTCGGATATCGTGCTGACCGCCGATCCGCGGCCCGCAGAGGCGTTCAGGATGCCCGAGGTGGACGATATCGGCGTGGTGTTCGAGCGTGCGGACGGCGAAAAGTGCCAGCGCTGCTGGAAGATCCTGCCCGACGTGGGCCGCCATGCCCATCCCGGCACCTGCAAGCGCTGTTCCGAGGCACTGGGCTGAAACGTGACCGGGGCTTCTCGGGCGATCAGGCGTCGAGCTTGTCGCCGAGGTGCCAGAGCATGTCGATGCAGTGCTGCAACTGGTCGAGCGAGATGAATTCGTCGGGCTTGTGGGCCTGCTCGATGGAGCCGGGCCCACAGACCACCGCCGACGTGCCGTAGTTCTGGAACAGCCCCGCCTCGGTGCCGAAGGGCACGAGCTCGGGCATCTCGGCACCGGTGAGATCCATGACGATGTCGCGCGCCTCGTTGAGGGTGGCGGGCTCGAGCCCGTCCACCTCGCCGATCACCTCGGTGGTGATGCTGGCGTCGGGAAACACCGCGCGCATCCGCGGCAGCAGCATCTCCTCGCAATAGCGCCGCAGGTCGTTCTTGACGAACTCGGCATCCGAGCGCTGCACCGGGCGCATTTCCCATTCCACGGCGGCGTTGGAGGCGATGACGTTATGCGCCACGCCGCCCTTGATCGAGCCGGTGTTGATGGTGGACCAGGGCGGATCGAAGCGGCTGCCCTCCGGCGCGCGGGCGCGCAGCGCCTCGGCCAGTTCCAGCAGGCGGTTGACGTAGCGTACGGCGTATTCCACCGCGTTCACCCCGCGCTCGGGCGACGAGCCGTGCCCGGCCTGCCCGTGAAAGCGGGTGGTGTATTCGTAGCAGCCCTTGTGCCCCTCGATCACGCGCATCGAGGTGGGCTCTCCGATGATCGCCACGCCGGGGCGGATACCGCGCGCGCGCAGGCTCTCGATCAGCGCCTGCCCGCCGAGGCAGCCCACCTCCTCGTCATAGGTGAAGGCGAGGTGCAGCGGGCGGGCACGGGCACGTTCGGCCAGCAGCGGGGCCATCGAGACGGCTGTGGCGATGAACCCCTTCATGTCGCAGGTGCCGCGCCCGTAGAGCCGCCCGTCATGCTCGATCAGGTCGAACGGGTCCGACGCCCAGTCCTGTTCGGCCACCGGCACCACGTCGGAATGGCCCGAGAGCACGATGCCGCCATCGGTCTCGGGGCCGAACGTGGCGAAGAGATTGGCCTTGTGGCCGATCTCGTCGTGGAAGATGTCGACCCGCGCGCCGCAGGATTCCAGCCGGTGGCCGAGATAGGCGATCATGTCGAGATTGCTCACCTCGGAGACGGTGGGAAAGGCGACGAGTTCGCGCAGGAGAGCAACGGTGTCGGCAAGCTGGGTGCTCAAGGGGGCCTCGGATGTTGGGCTATTCAGGAAACCGTGCCACAGTGAAACCGCCGCCGCCGCGCGTCAAGTCCCTGTCACGGGGGGAAAAAGGCCGGTTGCGCGCGGCATCGGCGCGGATGCCCCGCGCGGGCCTTAAGCTCGCCGGATTTCGGTTGTAGGGTATGCCTGTGAGGCAGGGACGCGAGCGAATGGCTGTGGTGCGGAGAATCGGGGCCGGGATGGCGCGCGGGGGCGGGCGATGAGCCGCGTCCGCCGCCGTCATGTGTTCTATGTCCCCGGCTACGATCCGGTCCCGCCGCGCCGGTACCGCGAGCTCTACCGACGGGAGGCGGCGGCGCAGGCGGCCGTTTCGGGCCACGAGATCGCGCTCGTGCCCGGGCCGGGCGGAGGCCGCTTCGGCTGGCGCGTCGCGGCGCGGATCGAGGGGCAGCGGGCGGAAGCGCGGATCGAGGTGCTGGGCTGGTCCGATATCGTCAAGGGCAGCATGGCGCAGGGGATCGTGTCCACCTACGGGCAGCTTGCGCGCACCGCCACGACCTATATCGGCAGCGGCGCGCTGTTTCGGCTGATGCGGCTGCGCAAGGGGCCGGTGATCGCGGCGCTCTACCCGGTGGGGTTCCTGCTGGCGCAGCTGGGGCTGGCGCTGCTGGCCGCGTGGGGGCTGGGGCGGGCGCTGGCGCTTGTGCACCCTCTCGCCGCGTGGGCCGGGCTTTTGGCGGTGCCGGTGGTGCTCGAGGCGTTCCGGCGCTTGGACGGCCGGTTCTTTGCCTATTACCTGATGCACGATTACGCCTATTCGGCGCGGTGGCTGGGGGCCAACCCTCCGGAGCTCGAAGCGCGGATGGCGGAATTCGGCGATGCCATTGCCGCGGCCTTGCAGGGCGAGTGCGACGAGGTGCTGGTGGTAGGCCATTCCTCGGGGGCGCATCTCGCGGTGTCGGTGCTGGCGGACCTGATCCGCGCGGGCCGCGTGCCGGAGGGCGGCCCGGCGCTGGGTTTCCTGAGCCTGGGGCAGGTGGTGCCGATGGTATCGTTCCTGCCGCGGGCATGGCGGCTGCGCGCCGATCTCGCCTATCTGAGCGTGCGCGACGAGCTGTTCTGGCTCGACGTGACGGCCCCGGGCGACGGCTGTGCCTTCGCGCTGTGCGACCCGGTGGCCGTTTCGGGCGTGGCCCCGGAGGGGAAACGCTGGCCGCTGGTCATCTCGGCGGCGTTCACGCAGACGCTGAGCCCGGCGCGGTGGCGCGCCCTGCGGTGGCGGTTCTTCCGGCTGCATTTCCAGTATCTGTGCGCGTTCGACCGCCCCGGCGACTACGATTACTTCGCGGTCACGGCGGGGCCGAGAACGCTGGCCGACCGGTTCGGCGGGCGCGCGCCGTCGCCGGCGCGGATCGAGCGGGCGACCTCGGGCTATCTGAGCGTGGCACCATGACCCCGCCCACGCCGCCGCCCAAGCCTACGCCGCGGCCCGACCGCGTCTCGCTCTGGCGTTACATGCGGCTGTTTCGCGCCGACATCCTCTCGGCGCAGCCCGCGCGGCTCTATCGCGCGTGGATGGCGGAGTTTCGCACGCCGTTCTTTCGCTCGTACCTGTGCAACGATCCCGACCTCGTGGAGCTGGTGCTGCGGCAGCGGCCCGACGATTTTCCCAAGTCGGACCGTGTGAGCGAAGGCTTGCGCCCGCTGCTGGGGCAGTCGGTATTCGTCACCAATGGCGAGACGTGGAAGCGGCAGCGGCGTATCATCGACCCCGCCTTCGAGGGCGGGCGGCTGCGCGACACGTTCCCGGCGATGGTCGCGGCGGGAGAGGGCGCGGTGGCGCGGCTGGCCGCGCTGGCTGATGGCGCGCCGGTCGAGATCGAAGCGCAGGCGAGCCACGCGGCGGCGGACGTGATATTCCGCACGCTGTTCTCGATCCCGATCGAGAACGCGACCGCGGCGCGGGTCTTTGCCGAGTTCAGGGCGCATCAGCGCACGCAGCCGGTGCTCAACCTTGCCGCCTTCGTGCCGCTGCCGCGCTGGTTTCCGCGCTTTCACCGGCGCGAGACGCGGGCCACGGCGCGGCGCATCCGCGCGCTCATCGAGGGGCTGACGGCGGCGCGGATGGGCGAGATCCGGGCAGGGCGCGCGCCCGACGACCTGGCCACCAAGATCATGACCACCGCCGATCCCGAGACCGGCGAGCGGTTTACGACGCCCGAGATGGTCGATCAGGTGGCGATCTTTTTCCTTGCGGGGCACGAGACAAGCGCCTCGGCGCTGGCCTGGGCGCTTTACCTGCTGGCGCTTTACCCTGACTGGCAGGAGCGCGTGGCGGCGGAGGCGGCGGAG
>Ga0209947_1000428_pt1 | contig 26255 bp, 22 predicted proteins | sample SalPonR2_B_D2_MG_FD_185706 | JGI IMG/M metagenome (GOLD analysis project Ga0209947, IMG submission 185706) | Salt pond soil microbial communities from South San Francisco under conditions of wetland restoration - Salt Pond MetaG R2_B_D2_MG... ...
TGGGTACCGAGAAATTCGGCATCAGCGACGAGGCCGCCGAAGCCTGCGACGAACACATCGTCATCCCGATGCTCGGTATGACGCAGTCGCTGAACGTCTCGGTCGCCTGTGCATTGATCCTGTACGAGGCCCAGCGACAGCGCTCCGAGGCCGGAATGTACGACGGGCATGATCCGGAACAGGCGCCCTGGCGGGATTTGATCGAGGACTGGATCGCGCGCGACCTGGCCCGCAGGAAGACGCCGCTTCCTGAGGAGTGACCGATTCGCGGCACGGTCTGCGCCGCAAGAACCGATCGCGGTTTGGTTGGCACCCAAGCCGGGGGGGGCGACGGCTTTTCGACGCTTGAATTCAGCTTCAAATTCAACTGCATTTCGCCACGCGCTTCGCGCTTGCAGGCGACCTACTTTTGTCGATCGCGACAAAAGTAGGCAAAAAGCGCTTTTTACAGGCGGCAGAGGTTTGCGGTGCGGGTCGATGGAACGGGTGGTTAGATGTTTGATAACGACGTTGGTTATAGATCTTTCTGTCCGTTCATAGTTTTCGTCTTCGGCGCCGGGGCGATGAATGGATTCCGGCTTTGATGACTATCGGAGCGGGAATTTCCTCGTCACCCGTAAGCCGAAGCGGAACACGCCGTACGTACAAAAAGATCCGCAATCAAAGCCCCATGCCTGACATCAAACCCCGGACCCCTCCGATCAGCACCGCCGCCAGCTGCCGCCTGTAAAAGCGCATTTTTGGTAACTTTTTTTGCAACCGAAAAAAGTCACTCGCATCAGCCAGCAAAGCTGGCGGCGAAACGGCTTTTGAAGTTGAAGTCGAACTTGATTCAAAAGCCGCCGCACCCGGCCCGGTGCCCTCTAAGGATAAAGAAGCCTCCGCGCCCAATCCCCGTCGTCGGCGGTGAACAACACCCGCTCGTGCAACCGAAACTCGCGCCCATACCAGAATTCGATCCGATCGGGATCCACCCGATAACCCGACCAGTGCGGCGGTCTGGGAATTTCGCTGCCCTGATACTGAGCTTCCAGCTCGGCGACCCGGTCGACCAGGGTCTGTCGGCTATCCAGTTCGCTGGACTGCTTGGAAGCCCAGGCGCCGATCTGGCTGCCGCGCGGGCGGGACGCGAAGTAGGCGTCGGCCTCTTGATCGGTGACCGGATGCGCCCGGCCCTCTATCAGCACCTGCTGTTCGTTTTCGCGCCACCAGAAAACCAGCGATGCATGGGGATTGGCCGAAAGCTGATCCCCTTTGCGGCTGAGCGTGTTGGTATAGAACACGAAACCTTCGACATCGTAGCCCTTGAGCAGCACCACGCGCCCGGCCGGACGGCCGTCTTCGCCGACGGTCGAAAGCGTCATTGCCGTCGGTTCAGGAATTCCGGCCTCGACGGCCTGGTCGAATCCTTGACTGAACCGCTCGATGATCTCGTCGTTCATTCGCATTTCAGAATCTCTCCGTAACCGGCCCGGTAGTCGGGATACTGTAGCGCAAAGCCCGAGTCGAACAACCGATTCGCGTCGATCCGCTTGCCCTGGCCGGCATCGTCGGGGGCCTCGACCGGTCCAGCGGCGTCCAGCCTTTCGGCCAGCCACTGGAGTACGTCCCAGCGCGGCGCCGGCCGAGCATCACTGGCCAGATAGAGCGCCTCGGGGTGCTCGAGTTCCAGCAGATGTGCCAATGCCGCCGCACAGTCTTCGGAATGAATCCGGTTGGTCCAGATCGGCGGGTCGCGCCGGCACTCGACAGGGCCCTTTACGACCTTGCGCACCAGGTATTCCCGCCCCGGCCCGTAGATGCCGGAAAAACGAATCACGATACCGCCTGCGTCTGCGGCAATGCGCTCGGCTTCGAGCAGGATTTCACCGTTGAAGCGCCGCGGTTCGGTTGCCGAGGCTTCGTCCACCCAGGATCCGTCGTCCTGGCCGAAAACGGCGGTGCTGGAAACCATGATCAGACGCCCGACGCGCACGCGCTTGAGCAGTTCCTGCATGCCGGTCACGTAAGCCTGCCGGTAGCCTTCCGGCGTGCGCTCGCCCGGCGTGGCCGTGTAGATCACGGCATCCCAGTCGCCGGCAACGGCGCCCAGCGTGGATGGTTGCGAAAGGTCGGCGCTCAAGGGAACGATGCCGGCGGCCAGTCTCGAGACATTTCGCCTGAGCCCGTGCACCGTCCATCCGCTCAGCCGGGCGGCCAGCCGGTTCCCCAGATCGCCGCAGCCGGCGATCAGCAGGTGGCGTTCATCGCCCGGCATCAGGCCTGCTGCGGTTCCGGCTGGGGCGCGGTGGCCTCACCGCCCGAAGGCGGTCCGCCGTCATGGCGATCGGCTGGCGGCGGCAGCGTACGCAGCCAGATCAACCAGACGACCAGCGCATCGAGGATGATCAGCGCCTGCCAAAGATACAGGTGAAACCACTCGAACCAGGTCATGTTCCACTGGCCCATGTAGAACAGGCTGATGATGCGCACCAGGTTCAGCGCCTGAATCGCGACGAATCCGATCGCGAAGCCGATCAGCTTGTGCTTGAACGGCGCCGGAAAGGCAAAGATCGCGGCAAACAGGATGATCAGTGCCTCGACCCCGTTACAGCCGGGTTCTATGGAAACGGCGAACCCCGATTCCAGGTCGCGGATGACCTTCCCGGCCGAAGCGACGCCCGAGTCGAACAGTTCGATGATGTTCACGCTGATCCAGGCGAGTCCGGAGGTAAACGGCAGGATCACGTGCTGCTGGACCGGCTGAAGCACCTCGAGGGTGAACAGACCCACCAGCAGAATCACGAAAACAATGGAAAACCGGAACATGCTCGATCACGTGTGGCTGAGACGAACGCTATGTTACCCAATCAATCGTGCGCTTGCGATGACTTCGGATGCCCCGGCCCGGGCCAGGGCTATTCAGGTCTTCGCAAACCGACCACCGGCGCCAGTGTCCTGGCCCAGGCCGCGCACTTGTGCTCGAAGCGCATCGCGGCATGCGCGGGACTGGTCGACGGCAACCGGACCCGTTCGATACGCGCAAAACGTGCCTGCAGGTCCGGCAGCACGCGGCGCTCGAAGCTCTGTTCGGCCAGCCTGCCGTTGAACGCCACCAGGGAAATCGACGGACATGCGGCGAACAGGCGATCGAAATCATTCGGCACGATCGAGGCCGGCTCCACTTTCTGATCCAGGCTGCCGCGCCTGCGGCATTGACCGATCACGTCCCACAAGGCGACACGGTGTTCGCGCAGCCCGGCCAGGCGGCGCGCGTAGGGAAGCTCGCGGCAAATACCGAACAACGCTTCCATGATCGGCCAGAACGCGTTGCGCGGGTGCGCGTAGTACGCCTGCATATCCAGCGAGCGCGCACCGGGCATGCTGCCGAGCACCAGCACCCGGGCAGACTCGTCATGGACCGGTTCCAGCCCGGTCAGCAGCGGATTGTCGTCGTTGGATTCGGTCACGTCGCGTTGTTGGCCTTGATCGCAATCACAATCGTAGCCCCGCGCCCTCCCGCACGCCAGGCCCTCGACGATTTCATGTAGCATCCAGATCATCGAGCAGCGGCAGATGGCCCGTGGACAACATTTTTCTGATCGGCCCGATGGGCTCCGGCAAGACCACCCTGGGACGGAGAATCGCGCCGAAACTCGGATTGGAATTCATTGACGTCGATGAAGAACTCGAAAAGCGCTGCGGCGTCGAGGTCGCCGTAATATTCGAAATCGAAGGCGAAAAGGGCTTTCGCGAGCGCGAAAGCAATCTGCTCGCCGAAATTGCCTGCGCACCCGGGCAGCTGATCGCTACCGGCGGCGGCTCGGTACTCAGCGAACGCAACCGCGAAGTCATCCGTGCCAACGGCACCGTGGTCTGGCTCAAGACCACCGTGGGCCAGCAGATCCGGCGACTGGAACGCGACAAGCGCCGGCCCCTGCTGGCCGCACCCGACCGGCGGACGCGGCTGACCGAGATGGCCGAACAGCGCAATCCCGTCTATGCCTCGCTGGCCGATCTGGTCTTCGAGTCGCAGAATCGTCCACTGGCCCATATGGCCGGCGCGCTGGAACGTACAATTCGTTCTTTCATGGAAAGCGATCGCGACACACGATGCCCGTCCTCGAACTGAATCACGCTGCCGGCTGTTGCACGATCAAGCTCGAACGCGGTTTGCTCGGCAAGCCTGCGGCGTGGCGCAAGCATGTGACCGGCAAGATCCTGATCGTGACCGATCGGATCGTCGCCGGCCACTACCTGCAGTCGCTGGTCCAGACCCTGGCGGAGTTCGCGCCGGCCGAAATCATCCTGCCGCCGGGCGAGCAGGCCAAGACGATGGGCAACTGGCATGCAATCCTGGAAAAACTGGCCTTGCTGGGCGCGCAGAGAGACGCAACCATCGTCGCCCTGGGCGGCGGCGTGATCGGCGATCTGGCCGGCTTTGCCGCGGCCAGCTACATGCGCGGCATCAGTGTGGTGCAGGCGCCGACCACGCTGCTGGCGCAGGTCGACGCGGCGATCGGCGGCAAGACCGGTTTCAACCTGCCCGCCGGCAAGAACCTGGTCGGCGCCTTCCACCAGCCGGCTGCGGTGATGGTGGATGTCGAGTCGCTGGCGACTCTCGACGAGCGCGATTACCTGGCCGGACTCGCGGAGGTCGTCAAGTACGGCGCCATCCGCGACGTGGATTTCATCGACTGGCTGGAAGACAATGTCGATGCGCTGTTGCATCGGCGCGCCGATACGCTGGAAATCGCCGTGGCACGTTCGGCGCAGCACAAGATCGAGGTGGTCGAAGCCGACGAGCGCGAAGCCGGACAGCGCGCGCTGCTGAATTTCGGCCATACCTTCGGCCATGCGATAGAAACCGCTACCGGCTATACCCGGTATCGGCATGGCGAAGCGGTAGCCATCGGCATGCACCTGGCCGGGCGTCTCAGCGCGCGGCTCGGCATGATCGCCGACAGCGACACTCGGCGCCTCACCCGACTGCTCGCCTCGCTGGGCCTGCCGACGGAGCCGCCGGCAGACGTCGAATCGAAAGCGCTGCTGGCGCACATGAACCTGGACAAGAAAAACCGTGGCGGCAGGATCCGCCTGATCCTGCTCGACGCACTCGGCGCGGCGATCATTCGCGACGACATCGAACCCAATCTGCTTCTGGAGCTGCTTGAATCATGACCTCCCCCATCAACGACAGTCGTTTCATGCGTGCGCTCAGGCGCGAGCCGGTAGACCGCACCCCGATCTGGCTGATGCGCCAGGCCGGACGCTACCTGCCCGAATACCTGGCCACGCGCGCCGAGGCCGGTGATTTCCTCACCCTGGCGGGCACACCGGAAATGGCCGCCGAGGTCACCCTGCAGCCGATCCGGCGCTACGGTTTCGATGCGGCGATCCTTTTTTCCGATATTCTGATCCTGCCGCACGAAATGGGTCTCGGCCTGGGTTTCACGCCCGGCGAGGGACCGAAGTTCGAGCGTCCGCTGCGCGATCCTGCCGCGATCCACTCGCTACCGCGCCTGGATCCGAACGAGGCCACCGGCTACGTCATGGATGCGGTCCGGCTGATCCGCCGCGACCTGCCGGAAGATACTCCGCTGATCGGTTTCGCCGGCAGTCCCTGGACGGTCGCCACGTACATGATCGAAGGCGGCAGCAGCAAGGATTTCAAGCTCGCCAAGAAAATGCTCATGGAGCATCCCGAAGACGCCGATGCGCTGATCCGTCACCTGGCCGACACCACCGCCGATTACCTGCTGGCCCAGGTCGAGGCAGGCGCCGATGCGCTGATGGTGTTCGACAGCTGGGGCGGCGCGCTGTCGCCGGACATGTTCGAGCGCTTTTCGCTCGCCGGCATGCAACGCATCGTCGACCGGGTCCGCGAAGTTTCACCGCAGACGCCGGTCATCCTGTTCGCCAAGGGCTGCGGCGGCATGCTGGAATCGATTGCCGACACCGGCTGCCAGGGCCTGGGCGTCGACTGGACCACCCGCCTGTCGGACGCGCGTCGCCGGGTCGGCGACCGGGTCGCGCTGCAGGGCAATCTCGATCCAGTGGTGCTCACGACAAATCCCGAGGTCATCGAGCGCGCCGCGGCCCAGGTGCTGGAGGATTTCGGCCCGGGCAGCGGTCACATCTTCAATCTCGGGCACGGCATTACCCCGGATGTACCGGTCGAACATGTCGAGGTACTGGTCGAGACCGTGCGCCGGCTCAGTCAGCGGCAACCCGGCTGAAACGAAAATCCAGCAGCGCGCCGATCAGGCGCGACTCGATCAGCGGCGCACGCAGCCGCGCTGCCGCTTCCAGCGACCCGGCGGCTTCGTCCCCCACCAGCCAGCAGGCCACGCCGCGCGCGCGGAAAGCACTGACCAGGTCCGGTTCGAGCTGGCCTTCGCGGTAAACCAGCGCGTCGAACGGCTCATTTTGCACGTCCACGGCATGGCCTCGCAGCATGTCGATCGACCAGCGCCGCGCCAGGCGCAACAGGACCCGCCGTTCCGCCGCCGGCAAGGCGACCGCAAGGCGGAAATCCTGCAGCAGTGCCGGTGCGAACGGCGGCTGCCGTTGCATTCCGGGCAGCGGCAGTCGCACGGTGAACCGGCTGCCGCGTCCCGGTTCGCTTTCCAGTGCCATCGTGCCGTCCATTGCATCGACCAGACGACGCGAAATCGCAAGGCCGAGCCCGGTCCCGCTGTGCTTGCGGGTAGATGCCGAGCCAATCTGCGTGAAGGGCTCGAACAGTTCGGTTTGCACAGCCGCATCGATGCCGGGACCCGAATCGCTCACCGACAGCACCAGCGTACGGTCCGCGTCCAGCCGCGCATCCAGTTCCACCCAGCCCGAGACGGTGAACTTGATCGCGTTGCTGACCAGGTTGCCGACGATCTGGGCAATCCGGTCGTCGTCGCCGATGGCCATCAGCGGCAGGTCGGCCGCGATCCGCAGTCTCAACGCCAGGCCGGAGGCGAAGGCGTTGGGTGCGTGCAGATCGATCACCCGTTCGAGCAAGGGCCCGAGCTCGAATGGACGACGATCCAGCTCCACCCTGCCGGCCTCGATGCGCGACAGGTCGAGGACATCGTTGAGGATGCGCTGAAGCTGCCGTCCGGAACCACGCATGGTTCGCAGCATGTCGAGCTGGGCCGGCTCGGTCTCGGCCTGTTCGATCAGTTCCATCATGCCCAGCAAGCCATGCAACGGGGTACGGATCTCATGGCTCATCGTGGCCAGGAAATCGGACTTCGCCGCGCTGGCGGCATCGGCATGATGCGCCAATTCGCGCACGTCGAGCAACAGGCGTGCATTTTCCAGTACCTGGCCGGCGGTCTGGGCAAACAGATCCAGTCGGGTGCGAAGCTCGCGCCGACGCGCCACGTCCAGTTCCGGCAACCAGACCGCGGCGATCAGTTTGCCGGCCGTGCCCAGGTGCAGCAACTCACCCGGCCCGTCACGGGACACCGCGGCGTCAAAATCGGCACGCGTCGGCGGCTCGCCCTGTTCGCCGAATGATCGAACCTGTTTCGGAAATCCGGACTGCATGAAGCCCACATGGCAAACCGAGGCCCCGGTCAGCTGAACGACTGCGGTGCCGATGGTCCCGGCAACATCATCGGGCTCGAGGCTGCGATTGAGCCGCTCCATCAAATCCCGCTGACGGTCGGCCAGTTGCCGCTGCTGCTCGGCCCGTCGAATCGACTCTCGCCGGCGACGGCGCACGACAAACGCACGCCAGACGATGGCCAGCATAGCCAGCAGAACAACGGTATAGGCTGCCCATGCCTCGGCGGAGCGCCACGGCGGGGCCGCTATGCTGAACGTGACGCGGTCGCCTGCGCGGTTCCACGCGCCTTCGACATTGGCCGCCTGGACTTCAAATGTGTATTCACCACTGGGCAAATTGCTGAAAAAACGCGTCGTCTGCCCGACCAGCTCCTGCCATTCGTCTTCCCAGCCGCTCAGCCGTGCACGATAGCGATTCTGCGTCGGGTTGATGTAGGACAGGGCCAGGAAGCTGAATTCCATGGAATTGTCCTCCCAGCCAAACTCCAGCGGTGCAGCGTCGCGTCGCTCCAGGCCGATCATCCGGTCGCCCGCCCGCATCGAGATCAGGTGAACCGGTGGCGGCCGGGGCGCTGGCTGGATTTCCGCCGGATCGAAGACCAGCAAGCCGTTGTTGGTCCCGGCGGCCAGGCGACCGTCGGCAAGCTCGACGACGGCCTCCGGGTTGAACTCCGACTGCATCAGCCCTTCTCTGGCGGAAAACAGCCGGAACTCTCCACGGTCGGTATCCAGTCGCGCCAGACCGATGCTCATCAACAGCCACAGATCGTCGCCGCGCGGCACCAGCGCCTGCACCCGGCCCGCGGGCAGACCGCTGCCGGCGGTAAAGCGCCGCTCGGCTGCGAGCGTGGCGCCGTCGACACGAAACGATTCCAGCGTTGAATCCGCCGCCAGCCAGAGCCGACTTCCCTGGAAAGCCATTGTCACCAGCGCGGCATCTTCAGCGCGCCAGACCTCGATGAAGGCACCGCTTGCGACCTGGCGATAAACCGCGTCTGCGCTCAGCAGCCACCAGTGCCCGTCCGGACCGCGCCGCATGGTGCGCAGTGAGGAGGCGCCGATCCGGCGATCGAGCGCGATCTCGGCATCGGCGTCCCAACGATCGAGCACCTTTCCCGAAGAATCCAGCCGAAGCAAATACGCATCCTCGCCGCCCAGCCAGAGATCACCGTCGTCGGCCGGCAGCAGGAACTCGAAGTGATCCTCCCCGTCGCTGAGACGCTCGATGAGAGCCGTAGATTCACCGGTCGCCAGATCGCCGCGGATCAGACGCCGCCGATCGAGCGACCATACCGCCTGTTCGGTGACGTGCAGGCCGATGACTTCGTTGTTCTGGGCCCCGGTACGAATGCCGGGCGGCAAAACCGCGCCGCTGTCGGGATCCAGTTGCTGCACCCCATGATTGGCGCTGCCCAACCAGAGCGCGCCGTCGGGCCCGGTGGCGATGCTGGTGACGCGCTTGATCTCCGCCTCGTCCAGGCGCGGCACGATGGGATGAAATCCGCGCCAGCCCGGCGGCAGGCGTGCAACACCGCTACCGGTGGTCGCTATCCACACGTCACCCTCGGCACCGGACATCACGTCCGAGATCTGGACCGCCGACAGGTCCCCGTTGTCCGGCCCGAAATGAAGCGGCCGGGATTGGCCGGTGGCTGGATCGAACAACATCAGCCCCCGTCGCATGCCGAGCCAGAGACTGCCATCATCGGCCGGCCGCGCGACGTTCACCGATTCGTCGAGCTCCCAGAATTCGTTGATCTGCGCTTTATCTTCAGCGGCCTCGCCGAGTTCGACATCAAGCAGACCGCCGCTGCCGGTAACGAAGGCGCGATCGCCCTGCGCGAGCAACATCGAAAGAAACATCAACATGCCGGAATCTTCCGCAGCCAGGACGCGCTCGAAACCGAACGGTTCGGCTGTGCGCACCTGCCAGACCCCGTCGGTCCGGAGCAACCAGAGACGACAGGCCGCGTCGCGGGTCAATTGCAGTCCGAAACCCGAATCCGGCAAGCCGAGCTGGCCCGGCGCGAAGTGGGTCGTCGTCGAAGAATCGGGGTCTATCCGGACCAGGCCGTCGGTCGCATAAGCACCCCATACCGCGCCGTCACAGGATTCACTCAGCGACCAGACATAACGGCCTTGCAGAGGCCCGCCGTCACGCGCATTCGCCCACTGTTCGATCACCTGCACGCCACGGATGCGGACAATACCCTGCTCGGATATCGCTGCCCAGACATCGCCGTCGTCGGCCGCCATCAGCGTCAGCACGTTGTCGCCCGGCAACGCGCCGGGGCGGTCGGGATCGCGCCGCAGCACATTGAGGCGCACGCCCTCATGGCGCACCAGGCCGCCGCGGGTGCCGATCCAGACGTAGCCGGCGCGATCGCGAACAACTGCTTCCACGTCGGGATTCGGCAGACCTTCGGCCGTGCCCAGCCAGTCGACGACGGTGACCGGCGTGGCACTCGCTGCAGATATTGCCAGCGAGCACAACAGCATCGGGATACCGACCAGACACCAATTCAGTGATTTACGCGAACGCCCCGAACCCATGGTTCGAGCATAGCTGATAGAGACCACTGTGCCAATGCCGGCCACCCGGTGGCCCGCCTGCCCGGGTCAGGCCGTGATGCGATCGACCAGCCGGGTCACGTTCGCCGGCTCGGCCAGGCGGTCCAACCCGCTTCGAAGAATTGTCTCGGCTGAATGTCCGTCACGGGTGTTGGGGCACTGGATGGAAAAACTGACCTTCAACGGCATGGTTCGACCCGGGAAACGGGCCGGATTGCGTCCCAGATGCTCGCGCAACCGGGCCCGAAGGTGTTTGGCGCCCTGGGCCGGGGTGGCCATCAGGATCATGCTGAACACCGAGTCGTCGCTGCGTCCGATAGTGTCCTCGACACGCACTTCGCGCGCCAGCACCCGTTCGAGGTGGCGCATCATCGATTCGGCCCAGTTCAGGCCGTGACGAGAGGCGATCTTGTCGTAATCGTCGAGCTTGGCATGCAGAAGCGAAAATTCCAGGCCGTGGCGGTCGTGGAAGTTGCCGATCTGTTCGAGCCTGTGAGTCAATTCGTCGCGCGTACTCACGATATTGGCCAGGCGCGCCGGCTGCGGGCGACCGTCCTTGTTCGAAACGGAGCGCTTGAGGTATTCCTGCACCGGGTCTACCAGGTCGGTGCCGGAAAATGGTTTTGGCACGAGATCGTTGGCGCCGACGTCCAGGGCCCGGCGCCTGCCGGTTTTTTCCTCTACGCTGGTCACGACCAGCACCGGTAATGCCCGGATACGGCCGTGCTCGGCCTCGCGAATTCTGCGAATCAGCTCGATTCCGTCGACTTCCGGCATCATCAGGTCGGTAATCACCACCTTGATGGAATCGTCCTGCTGCAGCATTTTCCAGGCCCGCCGGCCATCCTCGGCAACAACCACATCGAAGTGCTGGCTCAGGAATCGCTTGCCGGCAAAGCGCATCAGACGCGAATCGTCGACGAACAGGATTCTGGCGGCGGCGCTCTTGCGGGGTCTGTTGTCGTACATTCGAATGTTCTCCCTTCCCCTGTTCGCTTGTCGTAGCAATCGACTTTGCCTTGCCATTGCAATCGAGATTTCGATCGCGAACCGGCAGCGGTTCATGCCGGCGCTTCACCATAAAACCAATACAATAACGATGCCATAACGCAGGAAGCCGTCCTAAGCAATTGATCCTGCGTGTTCCTGGAGCATTTTCAGAGGTTGCAAACAGCCCCGGCATGACACGTTTCGTCACATCCGGACCGATCTGCATCTGTACAGGCAGCAAATGCGTCGGCTCGAAAATTCATCGCGGCCGATGAACGAGCGCCACGTCGAGGCGCATGGCCGGATGAACGACGTCATTGAAACGGTCTCCCGACGGTTCGACCGCGCCAGCGCGACACCCCCGAATGGAAGGATGGCACGGCATGCCGTCTCCCGCATGAGCTGTCGGCAGGCAACATCGGATCCAGGCCTGAATGGGTCCTCGATATGGATCTGCCGGCCGGCGAGGAAGACCGCGACCAAAGCTTGAGGCCGGGCATTCGACTGGCCACGACAAGCGCAGCGATATTCGATCGCGGCGCTTGCTTGTCCCGGAACCTACTGCCGGATCGCCTCGAACTCGAAGCGCAGCGCGACGTCGTCGCCGACCAGGTTGTTGCTGACCGCGTAGTCCATGCCCCAGCGACTGCGCGCGATGGTCGTGCGCGCGGAGACGCCGAGGGTTTCCTTGCCGTGGCCGAACGGGTACTTGGCGCGCTTGTTGATGGTCACGTCCAGCTCGACCGGGTGCGTGGTGCCGAGCAGCGTCAGGTTGCCGGCCAGGGTGCCGCCGTCGCCGTCGCCCGGCGTATATTCGGTGGCTTCGAACACGATGACGGGATGACTCTCGACGTCCAGGAAGTCATCGTTGCGGACGTGCTCGTCGCGCTTTTCATGAGCGGTAAATACGCTGGCCGCATCCACCTCGAATCGACCCTCGGTCAACTCGCGCCGCTCCGGATCGTAGCGGAAGCTGCCCTGGGCTTCGCGAAACAGGCCGATCTGGTGCTGGTAGCCGATGTGCTCGACCTCGAACGCGACCGAGAGATGCTCCGGATCGATCTCCCAGTCCGCCGGCTCGGCGTGCGCCGTGCCCCAGCCGGCCAGAACCGCGGCCGATACGGCCAGCAGTGTCGAATGAATTGTCAATTTCAGTGCATGCATAAAAACTCCTGTGTCTTTTTTCGATGACCCGGGTGGCTTCTCGGTGTTGTTCGTGCACCGCTTTTGCGCTTTCACTTCGGATCTTCCAGCGTCGTGCGCGATCAGCGATGTTGAACCGCGCGATGCCGCCACAGCCAAAGCGTATCGCGACCGAATGAATGAACAAGCGCCGCAAGCGACAGCGCCAGCGCCGACTGTACCAGCGCCGCCGGCAGCCACGGCACAAGTGCCAAAGCCAGAACGATGCCCTGGGCGACGCATACCGCCTTGCGCCAGGTGCTGGGCGGCAAATCGCCCTGCAGCCACGGCAGCAGCTTTCCCGCCAGGACGAAAACGTAACGAACGCCGCCGATGGCCAGCACCCAGGCGCCGGCGCGATCGGCCAGCAGCACCGCAACGCTCAGCACCAGGATCAACAGCGCATCGACTTCCATGTCGAAGCGCGCGCCGAAGCGGGTTGCGTCATCGACCATGCGTGCAAGCCACCCGTCGAGCCCGTCCAGCGCGATGGCCGCAAGCGCCAGCGATGCCAGCACGATGCCGTGGCGATTGATGATTTCAGGTGTCGTGAAAACCCCGGCCACCACCGCAACCAGCACTGCGCGAACCAGCGTGACGCGATTGGCCCAGCCAAATCGTTCACGCCGGTCGGTCCGGCGACCGGCTGCCGTCCAGAAGCGGTAAACAATTGCCGCCATGCCGAGATATGCCGCGATCGATGCGCTTGCCCATACCAACGGCGTTTCAAGCCACGCGTTCAAAAACGTAATCAGCATGACGGCCGCAACCAGCCCGACAATAAGGTCGAGCACCAAAGACCAGGCGACCCGGGGCGCGTTGGATGATCTCGACTGGGCCTTGCGCATACGGAATCCCGATCTTCCCATGGGGCTGCGCGGCCGATACCCGTATCGCACGCCTGGTTTACGCGTGCACGCAGCACTGTTGCAGATACGTGACAATAACCCACCATGAGTGAACATTCACGAACCTCACGCGCGTTCTGGGCCACGGCCCCGGGGCGCGGAGAAATCCGTGACCTGCCGATTGCCGAACCCGCTGCCGGCCAGGTCCGGGTGCGAGCTCGCTACAGCGGTATCAGCCGCGGGAGCGAAGCGCTGGTGTTTTCCGGGCGCGTCCCGGAAAGCGAGTTCGCACGAATGCGCGCGCCGTTCCAGCAGGGTGAATTCCCGTTTCCGGTCTGCTATGGCTATTCGAGCGTCGGCGAGGTCGAGTCCGGCCCTGCGTCGCTGATCGGCCGGCCGGTGTTCTGCCTGCACCCGCACCAGGACCGCTACGTCGTACCGGCATCGGCCGTGGTGCCCTTGCCGACCGGCGTGCCGATGGCACGGGCGGTGCTCGCAGCCAACCTCGAGACCGCCTTGAACGCCGTCTGGGACGGCGCGGCCGGCCCGGGCGACACAATCGCCGTTGTCGGCGGCGGCGTGGTCGGGTTGCTGACCGGCGCGCTGGCCGCCGCCATTCCCGGATGCTCGGTGACGCTGATCGATATCAACGTGCACCGGCGTGCACCGGCCGAAGCGCTCGGCATGACGTTTGCCGAACCGGACGATGCGCCGGAAGACTGCGACCTGGTTTTCCACGCCAGCGGCCGCGACGAAGGCCTCGATACCGCGCTGCGCTGCGCCGGGCTGGAAGCCTGCATCATCGAGATGAGCTGGTACGGCGATGCGCGCGTAAGCCTGCCGTTGGGCCAGGCCTTTCATGCCCGCCGCCTCACGTTGCGCTCCAGCCAGGTCGGTCATGTGCCGCCGCAACGCCAGCCCCGCTGGACCCGCCGGCGACGACTCGAGACGGCGCTTTCACTGCTTGCAGACGAGCGCTTCGACATCCTTGTCAGCGGCGAAAGCGACTTCGAACAAATGCCCGATATCATGCCCCGACTGGCCGCAGGCGACATCGACGCCCTGTGCCATCGGATTCGTTACCGACACCGCTGAAGATTCAAGGCCAACCTCGGGGAACCCGACCATGTATACGCTGACCGTTCGAGACCATTTCATGATCGCCCACAGTTTCACCGGTGAAAGATTCGGACCCGCGCGCAAACTGCACGGTGCAACCTACGTCGTCGACGCCACCTTCGAACGCGCCGAGCTGGACGCCGACGACCTGGTGGTCGACATTGGTCTGGCCTCCGAGGTGCTGGCCGGCATTCTCGCGCAATACAACTACGAGAACCTCGACGAGATGGCGCAATTCGGCGGCCGCAACACCACCACGGAGTTCCTCGCCGGGGTCATCCAGCAGCAGCTGGTCGCGGCGGCCCGGGACAACAAGCTCGGTCCGGACAGCGCCAACCTGGAACGCATCCGGGTTTCGCTGGGCGAATCGCACGTCGCCTGGGCCGGCTTCGAAAGCCCGGTATGACCGGGAGCCCGGACCACCAATCGCTTCCCGACGACGGCAACGTCCAGCGCCTGACGCTGATCGTGCCGGGCGACCCGTCGCAGCCCACCGGCGGCTATCGTTACGACGCCCGCGTGGCGACCGAGTTGCGCGGAATGGGTATGGAAATCAACGTGGTTGGTCTTGCCGGCCGCTTCCCCGAAGCCGACGAACAGGCCCGCACGGCGCTGGATACGGCCCTGCGCGCCCTGCCCGACGGACACGTCACCGTCATCGACGGACTGGCGCTGGGCGGGCTTCCGGAAATCGCTCATCGACACGCCGGGCGGCTGGTGCTGGTCGGCCTGGTCCACCATCCGCTGGCAGACGAAACCGGAACGGCGCCCGAACTCCGCCAGCGCTTCCTTGGCGCCGAGGCGAAGGCGCTGGCCGCGTGCCGGCGGATCGTGACCACCAGCGAATTCACGGCGCGCCGGATTGCAGACCTCGGGCTCGTATCATCCGATGCGCAACGCGATCGCGTCCGGGTCGTACCGCCCGGCGTCGATACGGCCGCGCCGCGCGCGTCAAATGATTCGCCCATCCAGCGGCTGTTGTGCGTCGGCAGCCTGGTCCCGCGCAAGGGCCAGGATCTGCTGATCGATGCGCTGGCCGGCCTCGGGGACCTGCCGTGGCAGCTTGAACTGGTCGGCGACCCCGACCGCGATCCGGGTTTCTCGGCTGCCTTGCGCACAAGCATCGACGTCCAGGGCCTGGCCGACCGCATCAAGCTGTGCGGCGTGCAGGATCCGGACACCCTGGACAGCACTTACCGCAATGCCGATCTGCTGGTCATCCCGTCGCACTACGAGGGTTACGGCATGGTCGTCACCGAGGCGCTGGCCCGCGCGCTGCCGATGATCGCCACCACCGGGGGGGCATTGATCGACACCGTGCCGCCGGCGGCCGCTCTGCGGGTGTCGCCAGGCGATTCCGGTGCCCTGGCCGAGGCGTTGCGCCGATGGTGCGGCGACCGGGAACTGCGCGCCGAAAAACATGCCGGCGCGGCACGGATCCGGTCGTCGCTTGCCGACTGGAAAACGACAGGCCGCCGCTTCGCCGATGCACTGAATTTCGGCAGCGAGGCGCCCTCAACATGACCGAACACTACGAGTCCGACTGGCTTGCGCTGCGCAAGGATGCCGACGCGGCCGCGCGCGACCGCGGACTGGCGATCCGGGCGCGGGACTGGCTGGCCGACCGGCCGACACCGATTCGCATTGCCGATCTCGGCGCCGGCAGCGGCGCCAACCCGGGCTTTCTCGCCGGATTCCTGCCGGGCCCGCAGCACTGGCGGCTGCTCGACCATGACCCGGAATTGCTGGAGCAAGCCGGCGCGCGCATCGCCGAAGCGCGCGATGCCGACGGCACGCCGATTCTGTTCGAGACATGCCGGCAGGACCTGACAGACCTGGATGCCGCCATCGCCGACGATATCGATCTGGCCACCGCATCGGCACTGCTCGACCTGGCTTCGGCCGAATGGATAGACGCGCTCGCCGCGCGCTGTGCCCGGGTCGGCTGCGCGGCCCTCTGGGCACTGAGCGTGGACGGCGACTGGCACTTCACCCGATCCGACGGCAACCGGATCCAGAACGCCGATGACGCGGCGATGCTGTCGCTGCTGCAAGCGCATCAGGGCCGCGAGAAGGGACTTGGCCGGGCGCTGGGCGGTGCCGCGCCGAAAACGCTTCGCACCGCTTTCGCCAGGCACGGCTACAACATCGCCGAAGCGCCCAGCCCTTGGCGGCTTCCAGCCGGTACGCAGCAGCCGCTGGCCCTCGCGCTGCTTGACGGCTGGCGAACCGCGCTGCTCGAGCAGGCGCCGGAAGATGGCCTGGAAATCGAGGCCTGGTGGCGCAGCCGCAGAGCCGGCGTCGAAACCGGCGAACTGGGCATCGAGGTCGGCCATATCGATCTCTACGCCGAGCCGCCACCGTGATTCGGCGCCCGCCGGTCCCGGCGCTGCGGGCCCTGGTCAGTCTCGGCCTGCTGGCCGCGCTGGCGCTATGGCTGGAGCCGGCGGCGATTGTCCGGCACATCCGCGAGGTGGATCCGTTCTGGCTGGCCGCGGCGCTTGCTCTCGGCACACTGCAGTTCGGCCTGTCGGCAGAGCGCTGGCGAAGAACCGCCGCGCGGCTGGATGTCCCGCTGGGCAAGCGCCGCGCGCTGGCCGACTACTATGTTTCAGGATTCGCCAACCAGGTGCTTCCGGGCGGCGTAATCGGCGACGCGGGCCGCGCATGGCGACATTCCAGAACCTCGGGCCGGCCGGGTCCGGCCGTTCGCGCCGTGATTCTCGAGCGGGCCTCGGGACAGTTCGTCCTGCTGCTTGCCCTGTTCGCCACGCTGGCCGCTACCGACCCGGGTGCAATGCTGCTGGCACGACTGGATACCGCCGCGGGCCCGGGCTGGATGATCGCGGCCCTGATCGTGATCTTGCCGGCTGCCGGCCTGTTGGCGACCGGGCGCAGCGGCCGGCTGCCCGGCTGGCTGATGTCGCTGGCCCGCGACGCGCATCGCGCGCTGCTGATGCGCGGCGCATGGCCGGCACAGCTGGTGCTTTCGCTGGCGGTTCTTGCCACCTATTGCGCCATGTTCGCCTGCGCCGGGCGAATGATCGGCGCGGACGCACCGTCGGCAACGCTGGCAATGATTGCGCCGGTCGTGCTGCTGGCCATGCTGCTGCCGATCTCGGTCGCTGGCTGGGGCGTGCGCGAAACGGCCGCGGCCGGCGTCTGGGCGGCGCTGGGTTGGCCGGCCGCCGAAGGCGTCGCCGTGTCGGTGGCCTACGGCGCGCTGTGCCTCCTGGCCAGTCTGCCCGGTGCGATCATATCGGCGCTTATGCCGATTCGGCAGGCAGAACAGACGTCCTGAACCAGTTTCACGAGCTCAGGCATTACGATCCTCGAAACTAAAAAGCCACGTCGAACAACGTGTCGTCGCCCAGCCGGTACAGACGCATCTTCGGACGGGCCGCGTCGCACAGCCGTTCTATCGGCGGCAGGCTGAGCCCTGCACGCCCCGACCCGATCAAAAGCGGCGCGACCAGCACGTGCAGCCTGTCCAGTGCGTCTTCGGCGACGAAACGCGAAATCGTGCTCGCGCCACCCTCGACCAGCACCCGGCGGCAGCCGATCGCCGCGAGCGCTGCCAGCACATCGCGCGGCGCAACGCCCTGACCGGACTCGGGCAACGGCAAGCGTCGAACGTGCGCGGCGGGCACGGGCAGGTGCTCGAGGCGCGATGCACCGACCAGATGCAGCGTCGTCGGCGCGTCGGCTTCCGGCGCAAGCGGCGAAAAATCATCGGGTGCCCGACCCCGCGGATCGAGAACCGCGCGCACCGGATTCGGCCCGGTCACTCGGCGGACCGTCAGCCGCGGGTGATCAGCCACCATGGTGCCGACGCCGACCAGCACGCAGTCGACCAGGGCGCGCAGGCGGTGCAAGTGGGTGAGCGCCGCATCGCCGTTGACGTAGTGCGAATCACCGCTGTCGGTACAGATCCGCCCGTCGAGGCTCTGGCCGATCTGGCCGATCACGAACGCGCCGTCTGCGGTCGCCAGCGGCATCAGGCACTCCAGCATGTCGGCCGCAACCGGTTCGATCGGCGCGCGATCACGCAGAATCGCCTCGATATCCGGCCCGCCGGCCGTCGCCGAATCATTGCGCCCCGCCGCCGCCAGGATCGACTGCCAGGCGATGTCCATATCTGTTTTCATGGTCTTGATTGTCGCCTGATTGTGTCGACGCGGGGGCGATGTGCATGTGGTGTTGTTTTTTTAAAGTGCGAGTTTTCGGCTGATGAAGGCACCAGGGCCGGGTGCGGCGCCTTTTTAATCAAATTCAACTTCTAAAACCGTTTCGCTACGCGCTTGCTGGCGACCTGCTTTTCACAAGCGCCTCGAACCCGCCTTATTGACCACCCGCTCTACTGCGGCGCCGCCAGGCCCCGCATCTGAGGCGTTTCGCTCGGTCGCGCATCCTCACCGTACAGTCGAGTGCGCTTGCGGAGCACTCGGTCGCAAAACGCCCCATCTACGGGACCTGACACCGCCTCGTGACGAGCGGGTGGTCAACAAGGTGGGTTGAAAGTAGGCAAAAGCGCTTCTTGCAGGCGGCAGCACGTCTGGTTGCGAGTCGGAGCGGAAAGGAGGTCGGGTGTCTGATTTGGGCTTCGGCGTGTCTTGAAGGCCGGCGTCGTGCTGGTTCGAGTGAGTCCGGGGCGAGGTGGGGTTCGTGCCAGATGGCCAGGGTTAGTACGAGTGCGGGAAAACCGTGACTCGACAACCCTAGGCGTGGCCTTCTGCAGGAGCGGTCTCCAGGCCGCGATCGGGCCGCCGCAATCGCGGCCTGGAGACCGCTCATACAGGACATTCGGGCGACGTCGCTGTGCCCGCCACCGGGCAAGAACACCAACCGCAACCAGGCCACCACCAGCCCTTACCGCCCCGAACCGGAACCCGCTTCAGCATCCGCGACAGACAAGTACCAGCACAATCGAGGCGACCCCGCTCCGATAGCCATCGAAGCCGGAATCCCGTCGCCGCCCGGAAAGCAAGGCGAACGTGCTCCACGGACAAGAAGATCTACGAACAAAGCCCGATGCCACACACCTAACCCCCGTCCGCGCCGGTCGGCACCTCGAACAGCTGCCGCCCGTAAAGCGCATTTTTGGTTACTTTTGTTGCAACCGAAAAATAAGGGGCCTCTGGACAACCCTGCGTGGGCGCGACGGGTCTGTGCGGGATGCGCCGTTGCGGCTTTGGCGAGTGCAGTTTGGTTGATCCAAATAAGCGAGCTGGATTGTCATGACAATCGCAGCGGAGCGCCCGCACAGACCCGTCCCACAGGGTTTCGCCGGAAAAGCCGCATCTCGCGCGGGGCGACCCTCGGCCGTAGCTATGGCTACTGTCACTCGGCCCGCACCACACGATCTGCGGCTTTTCCGGCAGAAACGCGCTCCGCGCAGGGTTGTCCAGAGGCCCCTGAACTCGCATCAGCCAGCGAAGCTGGCGGCGAAACGGCTTTTGAAGTTGAAGTTGAGGTTAGATTTAAATTTGATTTCAAGGCCGCCGCACCCGGCCGAGGTGCCCCTAATCAGCGAAAGGCGAAATGAAGTTGAAATTGAAAGCCACCGCACCCGGCTTTGGCGCCCTCCCGCGGAGACGAAACGACTCCCGCGCCCGAGCGTGCGCCAACGCTCCGGCCACGTTTCACGCATCGACGCCCGAAACTCGGGTATGTTGATCACATTAGTGAATCAACTGGAGACACCATGCAGCAATGCGAACGGGCGATGTTCGATTTGCGGCGCGGCATTCCGATCATCATTCGCGCCGGGGCCGGAGACAATGGCAGCAGCGCCGGCCAGGGTGTGGCTGATGAGCTGGATAGCACGCACCGGATCGTGTTCCCAATCGAGACCGGCACGGCGCGTTCGCTCGATACGCTGGATACCGCAGGGATCGGATCGATCTCGCTGGTCGTGGCGCCGCAGCGGCTGCGCATGCTGGGCGCGCCCGACGCCGCCGATTGCGCCTGCCTGCCGCTGGGGGCGGGACAGCCACTCGATCTCGAGACCTGCCGACGGATTGCCTATGGGCCCGCCGCCGGCGACGAGTTCGACGAACTGGCGCTGTCCGCGCCTTCCCGGGCAGACCGCGCGGCCCTGGCATTGCTCAAACGCGCGCTGCTGATTCCCGCCGCGCTGACAGCGCCAATCAACGAGGCCGCCAGTCGGCGCTTGATCGACGACCGCACCGCGCTGGACGTGTCGGTCGACGAGATCGATGCCTGCGTGGAAACCTCGGCCGGCCGCTTGCATCACGTCAGCGAGGCCGACGTACCGCTTGAAGTGGCCCAAAGGACCCGTTTCATTCTGTTTCGCGAGCCCGACGGACTGCGCGAGCACGTCGCGCTGCAGATCGGCGACCCGGCCGAGTGGCCCGACGCTGTGCCGGTTCGCCTGCACTCGGCTTGTCTGACCGGGGATCTGTTCGGTAGTTTGAGATGCGATTGCGGCGAGCAGCTGAAAAACGGCGTCTCCCGCATCGCCGCGGCCGGCGGCGGGGTGCTGCTTTACCTGGCCCAGGAGGGCCGCGGCATCGGCCTGGCGAACAAGTTTCGCGCGTACGCGCTACAGGACACCGGCGCCGATACCATCGATGCCGACGGCACGCTGGGCTTTTCGCCTGACGAACGGCGATACAGCGTGGCCGTGGAGATGCTCGAGCACCTGGGCGTCAAGCGCATCAGCTTGCTGACCAACAATCCGCGCAAGCTCGCCGCGATCAAAGCCGGCGGCATAGAAGTGGTCGACCGCGAAGCCGTCTACGGGCGGCTCAACGCGCACAACGAGCGCTACCTGCGCGCAAAAGCGGATCGTTCCGGCCACCTGCTCGAAGAATGGCTGGGGACCGAATCGGAAAGCGATTAGGACCGGAAACCAGCTCTCGCGAAGCCGCAAAGGCGCGAAGAAGAGCAAAAGCAAAAAGCTGTATTTCTCGCGGAGACGCGGAGACGCAGAGAAAGGCAAGGGCAAGACCTTCAGACCGTTTTGTAGCCCGGATAAGCGCCTAGCGCGCATCCGGGGCCGCAGGCCGAATCGGGCATAGACCCGGGGGACGCGTCTGTCTCGAGTTTTCCTGTGACTTTCTCTGCGTCTCCGCGAGAGCCAGCCTTTGCATTTCCTTTGACCGGCTTTTCCTTAGCGCCTTCGCGCCTTCGCGAGAGCTGTCTTGAGCCTTTGATTCTCTTGGCTAACTACGCGCCGGGGTGAAGGCGTCGATATCCAGTGCGGCGGCTTCGACCAGCACCCGGGCAATCCTTTCGGCGTAGAACTCGACCAGGCGGGCGCCCTGCTCGGCCGTGGCCGCGGCGGCATTGCCGATCACGCCTTCGGGGTTGAGGTCCTCCGACAGCCAGGCGAACGACGCCGGGCCCTCCGGACCCAGCAAGGCGGTTCCGGAACCGTCGATGCCGGAGGCCCGAAAATCGGCCAGATGGTCCACATGCACCCGATCCGGGGCCAGGTGCAGCATCAGCGCCGTTTCCAGCCAGCCGCCGTGGAAGCCCCGGGCCAGTTCGGCCACGTCGCCGCCGGGCGGGGAACCCAGCCGGGTATAGGTGCACTTGACCGCCAGCATGCCGAAACGGCGCCGCAGTCCAAGCGCGGCGATATCCATGGCCGCGCGGTTGCCGCCGTGGCCGTTGACCCAGACCAGCCGGCGCCCGCCGGCGCGCGCGACATCGCCGCCGATGGTCTCCAGCATGCGCGCAGCGGTGGCGGCATCCAATCCCAGCGTCCCGGGAAACGACTTGTGCTCGTCGCTGGCGCCGATCGCCATGGGCGGCAGCAGCACCACGTCCAGCGACGAATCCAGCCGCTCGAGCGCGGCATCGAGCAGCGCTTCGGCAATCACGCTGTCGGTATCCAGCGGCAGGTGCGGCCCGTGCTGCTCGATCGCCCCCAGCGCGCCGACCACCAGGGTCGTGTCGTCGATGTGCCGCTCAAGCGCCGGCGAAGTGAAGTCCTGCCATTTCTTCATGATTCGAGTTTATCCCGGTATCGGCCGAAAGCGGTTGCTCGACGAGGATCCGGGATTGGCTAAAAGCGATTGCATGGTCTTTTCAGTTTTTTGAGCTTGACAGCCGCGCATACAGATCGCCGGAAGCGATTCCGCCTGCACCGTGTGCCAGCCATTCGCGGACGGTGTCGCCGGATCGCCATTCATTCCACTGGAATGTGCGCTGCTCACCGATCACGAAATCGAAGCGGTAGTCGCCGAGCCGCTCGAGCCGTTCGACGCAGGCCCGGGCCACGTCCAGCGCACCGGCGACGAACTCTACCGAGATTGCTTCCAGCGGCTGGCTGAGACCGGCCAGCACCTCGGCCTCGTGACCCTCGACGTCGATCTTGCAGAATTGCGGGCGACCATGGATTTCGATCAGCCGGTCCAGCGTGGTCACCGGCACTTCGACCCTGCGATCCCAGCGCACCCGGGAAAAGCCAGGATTGCGGTCGCCGATGTCCTGGGTCCAGCGCGCGTTCAGCGACGACACCGTCGGCGTCGCGCGGCTGACCTGCAACATGCCGACGCCGGCTTCGGCCCCGACCGCCTGTGCCATCACCTCGATGCCCTCGCGCCGCCCGACGCTTCGACGCAGAAACGAGGCCAGCCACGGTTGCGGCTCGAACGCCGCGACACGCGCGCCGAGCGCGGCAAAAGCCAGGGTGCGGTCACCCACATGCGCGCCGACGTCGAACACCAGGTCGCCTTCGCCAACGAACGGCGCATACAGACGCCGAAGCCCGCGCTGGCGCCCGGGCCGTCGGTACAACCACAACGAACGCGCCAGGCCGAAAAGCTCGCGCATCAGGTACCGCAGAAAGTCTTGACGATCCGTTCCGCGGGCGCGGCCGGACGCATGAGGTCGGCATCCTCCGGCGCCGGATCGTAGGGGCGAAGCCAGGTCGACAGGAGCCGGTCGAAGACCGAGAAGTCATCATGGTCCTCGGCCGCACGGATGGCCTGTTCGACGCGATGGTTGCGCGGAATCAGCGCCGGATTTGATGCAAGCATGTCGGCCGCTGCGTTTTTCCGGTCGCGGCCTTCCGCATCCAGTCGTGCGCGCCAGTCGACCAGCCAGGCCTCGATGCCCTTGCGTTCGGAGAAAAGTTCGAACAGCTTCGCGGCCTCGGCCTCGCCATCCAACGCATCGGCGAGGTACCGGAAAGTCAGCGTGAAGTCCGCGTCGCCGGCGTGCATCGCATCGAGCAGCTTCTGCGCCAGCGCTGCGTCGCCTTCCCGCGCCTCTTTCAGACCCAGCTTGGTGCGCATGCTCTCGACCCAGGCCAGGTCGAACGCCTTTGGAAACGCCTCCAGCGCACCGTTGGCCGTTTCCACTGCAGCTTGCTGGTCGTCGTCGATCAGCGGCAGCAGTGTTTCTGCAAGACGCGCCAGGTTCCACAACGCGATCCGCGGCTGGTTGGACCAGGCATAGCGGCCGCGGCGGTCGATGGAACTCCAGACCGCGGCGGGATCGAAGCCTTCCATGAACGCGCACGGCCCGAAATCGATCGTCTCGCCGGAGATCGCCATGTTGTCGGTATTCATCACGCCGTGGACGAAGCCCAGCGACATCCAGCGCGCCACCAGCGCGGCCTGCCCGGCGATCACCCGCGCCAGCAAGTCCAGCACCGGCGATTCGGCCTTGCGCGCAGCCGGATACAGTCGGTCGACGACATGCTCGACCAACACGCGGAGCGAATCGGTGTCGCCGCGCGCGGCGAAATACTGAAACGTGCCGACGCGCACGTGGCTGCGCGCCACGCGCGCCAGGATGCCGCCCGGCACCGGCTGTTCGCGCTGCACGTATTCGCCGGTGGTCACGGCAGCCAGCGCCCGCGTGGTCGGCACGCCCAGCGCGTGCATCGCCTCGCTCACCAGGTACTCGCGTATCACCGGCCCCAGCGCCGAGCGCCCGTCGCCGCCGCGCGAAAACGGCGTCGCCCCGGCGCCCTTGAGGTGCACGTCGCGCAGCAGCCCGTCGCGGCCCTCGACCTCACCCAGCAGAACGGCCCGCCCGTCGCCCAGTTGCGGCACGAAATTGCCGAACTGGTGGCCGGCGTAGGCCATCGCGACCGGCCGCGCGGTCTCGGGCACGGCGTTGCCGCCGAACAGCGCGGCCAGTTCGTGCTCGTTCGAGTCCGACGCGTCCAGCCCCAGGAAATCGGCCAGGTCGCGGTTGAACGCAATCAGCCTCGGCGCCCGGACCGGCACCGGGTTCATCCGCGCATGGAACGCCGCCGGCAGTTGGGCATAGTTGCGTTGAAGATCGATCATGACTTCGCTTCGTTTCGGCTCGCAATCATGATACGCGCTCGAAGTGGACGCGCCAGGGCACCACGAAATCCTCATGCGGCCTCGTTAGCCTGTAGGGCGAACTCACACCGGACCTCCAATCCATGAGCGCACCCATCATCATTCTGGGCGCCCACGGTGGCATCGGCGAAGCGCTGGCGCGCCGCCTGGCCGACCAGGGCCACGAACTTTTCCTGACCGCGCGCGACGAAGCCTCCATTTCCGATCTCGGCGAAGAGCTGGGCGCGAAAACCGCCTCGCTGGACGTCATGGACCCCGACGCAATCGCCGAGGTCATCGGCAGCGCCGACGACGGCGACGGCATCGCCGGGCTGGCCTACTGCGTCGGCAGCATCGTGCTCAAACCGCTGAAGTCGGCGAGCGCCGAGGATTTCGTCGACACCTTCAGGCTCAATACGCTGGGTGCGGCGCTGTCGGTCAAGGCCGCGCAGAAGGGCCTCAAGCGGGCCGGCGGCAGCGTCGTATTGTTTTCCACCGTGGCCGTGGGCCAGGGCTTCGGCAACCATTCGGTCATCAGCGCGGCCAAGGGCGGCGTCGAGGGCCTGACCCGCGCGCTGGCCGCCGAACTGGCGCCCGAAATCCGGGTCAACGCGATCGCGCCCAGCATTACCGACACCGGCATTGCAGAGAAACTGCTGTCCTCGGAACAGATGGCAAAAGGGCTGGGCGAGATGCACCCGGTCGGGCGCTACGGCAAGCCGGAAGACGTCGCCGCGATGGCCGCCACCGTGCTCGACAAGGACAGCGGCTGGATCACCGGCCAGGTCATCGGCGTCGACGGCGGCCGGGGTGCGCTGCGCACGCGCAACCAATAACCGTCGACACCCGGCCGCCCAACATCGGCCGGTCAGGGACGGTTTGCCTTAATAAATCGTGCGCTCGCTGCCCCAGCAGCGAGTGTCGATGCGCCCCGACCAGAGCACCGGCTTCGACCACCGACCGCCGACCACCAGCCAGCCAACCAGCAAACCAACGAACCAAAAGGAATCTCTGTTCACCCCGGTGCGAGCGAGAGGGTTCTGTGCGGGAGTCTGCGACGTGGCTTGAGCGAGCGCGGTTTGGTTGTTCCAAATGAGCGAGTTCAAACCGCAGGCCCCCGCACAGGAGGGTCCCGCTTGTGCAGGGGTGTGCAGAGCTTCCTTAACCCCTTTTCAAACCCTCCGACGTTGTTCGTTGATGAAGGACGCCTGCAAACAACAACCGGAGCACCAAGATGAGCAAGCCACTTACCAGAACGAACGCTTTTCTCGCCGCCTTCGGCTTCTCACTGCTGCTGAGCGCGTGCGCTCCGCCGGAACCCGAGGAGCAGAAGCAGTCCGTAGAGATCGAAAAACGCCCACAAACCACCCAGCCCATACCCGAGCTGCGGCAACCTGCTGAAATGGAGCCGACTCGACGCGAATCCGATGCCGCCAAGGCCTACGGCATCGCCGCCGAACAGGCCGCCGTCGGTGACCGCGCGATGCAGAACTTCAACCCGCTGCCGGCGAGCATCCGAATGCCGGATCGCCCAATCGACCGGGAGAACTACGCACCCTTCGACGAGAACCCGGTAAAGCTGGTCGCCGAGCATCCCGTCTCCACTTTCAGTATCGACGTCGACACCGGCAGCTACAGCAACGTCCGCCGGATGCTGCGCGAAGGCCGGCTGCCGCCCGAAGACGCGGTGCGGGTCGAGGAGCTGATC
>Ga0209947_1000435_pt1 | contig 26083 bp, 18 predicted proteins | sample SalPonR2_B_D2_MG_FD_185706 | JGI IMG/M metagenome (GOLD analysis project Ga0209947, IMG submission 185706) | Salt pond soil microbial communities from South San Francisco under conditions of wetland restoration - Salt Pond MetaG R2_B_D2_MG... ...
GACCGTGTCGCAACAGTGCCTGCCAATATCGCCTCGCTCTGTGCCGGCGTCGCCTCCCTCGGCGGTGGATACAGCGACTGCGTCGATGTGCTGCGTGTTTTGAAAGCCGAACAAGCCTTTGCGGCTCGAATGGTCTTTGATCCTAGCCCCAGGCCACTGCGAACGTACTATCGCGATGAAGACCAGACCGCTGCGCCGGAAAGTCGGCCGTCGCTGGGACCGCAAGACATTACGCCAGCACCGGAGAAACCAAAGTCGTTCATACAACGCATAAGTTGGTGGCAAAACGAAGAGGAAGAGTGAAGTGGTTGGCTGATTGGAGTCCGTAGACGACGTTACTGATCGAGGCCTAGCTTGGCAAGCCATTTCCGCTTTGGCTTTCCAGCTTCGGCGCTCTCCGTTTCAATCGCGTCTGCGCTTGACTTTTGGGCGCTCATCAGATCTTCCAGTTCGACGTTGCGTTTTTCGATGTTTTGCCGTTCACGTGCCAACCTCGCACGCTCCAAAGACACCTCGATCTCCGCTTCACGTAACTTCTCTTGCCACTCGTTCTGAATCTGTTGCAGCTTCTCCCGTTCATCACGCACCAGATCATCTTGATCGAGCAGACCGGCAATCGCGGCGGCCCCAATCGCGACGTCGCCAACGGTGCTCGACTGCTGCTCAAGCAACTGCCGAAGTTCCGCGATTTCCTCGTCGCGCCGACGGATCTCCCCATCGGCTCGCTGCACCATCTGTCGCAACGTCTGGATTTCGTCCAACCCATCCTCCGTCGCCGATGGATCACTTTGCTGCAACTGGTGCTCTTCATGCTCCAGACGTTGCAAGATCATCCGTTTGCGATCTTCCCACGACATCGATTCCGACGTTGCCGTATGATTTCCATCGCTCAACTGTTTGTGCATGGAGTGCGCGGTCAGCTTTGCCGCCAACTCGCGATTCTGATCTTCCAATTCGGCGATCTGGTTGCGAAGCGAGTCTTGCTCCCGCAACAGGGCTTCCGTTTCAGCCGCGTCTGCCTGATCGGATGAAGCGGCCTGCTCATCGCCAAACAGCGTCTCGCAAATCCTTTGGTCGGCCTGCTCACGCAGTTCCCGCACCAATTGCCGCTCCGTTTGTAACGATTCGCTCAACTCGGCAATTGTTTGCTGATGCGTCTGCAGTTCGATCCGCAGCGTTTCGATCTCTTCACCTACCAGAGCTTCAGTTTGCGACGTACTCGCGGAACCTTGCATTAAAGCTTCGAAGGAAGTCAGTAAACGCTGAAATGTATGATTGCTCGCTGCCAGCGTATCGTTCGCACCGTCGACTTGGCGGAATTGACGCAAACGAGCCGCATGCTCGCGACGACGACTGGCCAGGTCCGACGACTGACGAACCAACTCTTGCTCTCGTTGACGCAGTTGCTGGTCGCGGTCTTCAAGCTGGCTGGCGAAATGGGTCAAGCGATCAAGCAACGGCTCGACACCGGTTACATCGCGAGACGGCGTGGCGACTTGGCTGAGCAATACGGTCAAGGCATCGAGTCGCTGCAGCACGTCTTGCGGCGACGTCTCAACAAGAGGACTCGCTTGCCTCGCCTCCGCCGACGATTCCTGAACGTCAAGGGAGACGGCAGGTGCGTTGTCTTTAACGACCGGCAACTCGGTGGCGGTAGCTTCCGATGCTATGGAAGCTTCGCTGGCTTTCCCCTGCACAGTTCGGCGTTTCCGTTTGACAGTTGGCTGGGCAGCAGAGTTTGCCGCCTCGGCAGCAGCAGGCTTGTCGGCAACCGATTTCTTCGCCGCGGATGATTCGGCAACATCTTGTTTGGTGTCAGCCTGCTTGGAAGCCTCCGCCGCGTCTAACGCTGCCCCCATTGGGGTTGGCTGAGCTTTGACGGCCTTCGCGAGAAGTGGATCCGATGCAGCCTCTAGCGGCTTAGCAGGCAACGAAGAAGGAGTTGCCTTCTCCGGTGTGACCTTTGGCTTGCCCGCCGAGGTTGCTGCTCGTTTCCGCTTCCGCCGTGCCATGAATGGGGTGCTCTCTCGCCGCTGGATAAACTTAGTTTGACGCGAACGGTGGGCTTGCAGCACCGACGCGTATCTATAATTAGGTTAAATTACTACAGCCGTCAAAATGTTGCCGAACCAGATGTCCAGGCTATCGCCACGCAGGTTGCGGGCAATAGCGATCATGCACATTGATTCGATTGGGGGATGTCCGGAGGCTAAGGACCTATCCGAAAACCACAGAAAAGCCCGCAGCTAAGCAGGTGTGCAGGAATCATTCCACAGAACTCTGCTTAGCCGTTTGGGCGATAGCCCCGGTTGTATTCAGGAACCGCGGCTATCGCCAAGGCGGCTCAAACAACCTGCCCCGTTTGACCCGCAGCCGCAGACGCAGGCGTTTGCAAGTTTGACCCGCAGCCGAAGGCACAGGCGTTTCGCTCGACGCTGCAATGCCGAAGATCTCACCACCACATACCTAGCAGCAAAGCGGCTAGGAGAAACGCCGCAAGAGTGGGGTCGACAGAAGATTCGGGCCCCGGTTGCGGTGGTGTCCCCGATTGCGGTGGTCGTGGATGCGTGCGCCAAGCCTGCCAGTGCCTCGCTTTGTGCGGCAGCCCTGAAGAGCTTTGCGAGGTGTTGCTTCGATGCTGCTCGCAATTGCCCGGTCGGCAACCGACCAGATGGCTACGAACCGCGGGGACTGAAACGAAGACCGAAACAGTACAAGCTGATGCAGAAACCAAGACACAGCTACAAAGCCAAAAGACGTATAACTTATACCGATTAAGTGCCATTCACCGCGTCACCTTTTCTTCGCAAGAAGTCGAAATGGAGACCCCCGATGTCCGGAGATTGTATGTTTACGCGAAATTGTATGTTCACGCGAAAGCGATTGTTTTTGCCACTTAGCGTGATTTGTTTGATGTGCTGTGTCGCCTGGGGCGATCAGCAACAGCCAATCGGACCGTTCGTGTTCGGGTACGCGAACAAACTGAGTTGTGTTCCGGGTGAGACTCTTTCTTTTCATTTATCCAGTTCGTCACCTCAGGTTTGTGTCACGATCCAGCGCAGTGGCGCAACAGACGAAGTGGTGTACGAGAAAGAGAACATCACCTGCGTCCGCCAGGCCATCCCGGACCGGGCGTCATCAAACGGGTGCGGATGGAAACCGTCGTTCAAGATGACGATTCCAAGTGACTGGAGAAGCGGATGCTACTTGGCGACCGTGACACCGATGGACGGCGCTGGGAAAATCGAAGAGACGATTCAATTTGTGGTGCGTTCGGCTAACCCTGGAAAAGACACTCGCATTCTGGTGCAATTGGCCACGAACACCTACAACGCGTATACCAACTGGGGAGGCCACAGTTTGTATTCGTACCACGATCGCGATGGACTTCAGGGGCACCGCGTCTCGTTTGATCGTCCGCTCACTTCGCAGTTTGGAAAATGGGAGGGCCCGTTCGTTCGCTGGGCTGAGCGGAGCGGCTACACCATCGACTACGCCGTTAACAGCGATTTGGAGTTTCACCCTGAGATCCTGCAACACTATCGTTTAGTGCTTAGCGTCGGGCATGATGAATACTGGTCCGCCGTGATGCGTGACAACCTGGAGAAGTACATCGCAAACGGCGGCAATGTCGCGTTCTTTAGTGGAAACACTTGCTGCTGGCAAGTTCGCAGCGAGGACAGCGGTCGCGCGTTGACCTCTTGGAAGCAATGCTTCAACCTCGATCCGCTGTACCGGCAGGGTGATCACAAGTTGCTTAGCACTGCGTGGAGCCACCATTTGATCGGTCGGCCTGAGAACCAGTTAACAGGAGTTGGATTTCTATGGGGTGGCTATCACAAAAGCCATGGCCAGTTCATGGCCGGGAAAGGGTCGTTCATCGTCCACCGTCCCGACCACTGGTTGTTCGAGGGAACCGATCTAAAACGCGATGATCGCTTCGGCGGCAAGGACACCATTGTTGGCTACGAGTGCGACGGATGCGAAATGGAATGGAAGGAAGGCTTGCCTGTTCCGACCAACCGAGATGGCACGCCGAAGTCGTTTACGATTCTAGGAACCTGCCCTGCCAGATGGGCTCCTGGCGACAGTTATTGGTACGACCGCTTCCCAAAAGACCGCATTGGGGCCGCGGTTCTTGGCGTTTACACGCGAGGTGGCACGGTCGTGACAACAGGCACGACCGATTGGGCACATGGCTTGCGTGGCAACGACCCCGCCGTCGTTCGCATTACACGCAACGTACTTGATCGGCTCTCGAAATGAACAACCTTGTGCGAAGTCCACTTGCAGTGCATGCATGTCGCATGCGTTCGACAACGCGACCCATGTTGCGTAGCAAATGACCTTCGCAAGCTGGTCCGATGTGCGGGCAGAAACCTCGTTCGATCGGATTGTATTTACTGCAGTAGCTCGAGTAGTGGGCGATTCGAATCGGTAGTCCGATCGAATTTGCGCGCCACTGGCGTTCATACAGACTGGAGATCATACAGAAAAGATGCTTGTTTGGAAGTTGCTGCCACCGCACTCGCACGTCAACCTGATCGACGTGGCGTCAGGAAAGCGTCGCTTACCAAAAAAGTTCCAGAATCGTCGGAAGCTGTGGCACGCAAATCCACTGGTGTCGCGAGCCTGCCCAAGACTGACGTGCCTCAGGTGGCGGTCATGGATTACATGAGGAATCACGACACCATCCATCTAACTGGGGAAGTCTTGGTCGAACGTCTTAAGAGGTGCCGAGCTGCAACGGCGACCCTTGCGAAGCAAAAAAGGGTGCATGACAGGGTTTGCTAGGATTCTTGTAGTTTGGTCTTGCGGGTTCGATGGCGGAAGCCATCGTTCCGGTTGCCTCGGCGATTCCAGAATGCGTCCCGATCGTGCGTTTCGCTCAGGTCGTCCGCTTTGAGTTGCAGCAGCGGTTCGAGCGAATCATCTTGCCAGAATTTCTCGGTTCCCTTGATCCGCTCGTTGATTTGCTTCTGAGCGGATTCCACCGGTGAAGTCGTCACCGGAAGGCCTTCGCGGCGATAATGAGCGTACTGCATTCGTGAAGCGTTGTTGCGGAGATAGGTGATCGCCCGACGCAGGTCCTCAGGAACGTCTTCTTGATCGGCAGCTTGCCCCTTCATTGCGGTGATGACCCGATCCACATCACCACCCCAGGTCCACTCGAGCCACTGCACATACAACTGCCAACCGTCTTCGATCCGGCCGCAACAAGCGATCGCACCGCCGTAGACGTAAGCAAGCGCGTGCATGATGTCGACGATCGGTGTGTAATGCGAGAAGTGTGTCGCCCACAACGACCAGTTCACCTTCAAGCCGTCGCCCATGAACGCTTTGACTTTGGCTTTGTTGAATCCGCGTCGATACGCTTCGGCAGCAAGCGCCAACCCGAGATGATCGTAACCCTGGCGGGTCGCCACGATCGTTTGCACCAGTGGATCACCGCTGCTCCAACGCGTGCGGTCTTTCCGCGACGGCTTGCTGATTTCAACAGTGGATTGGGCCCGAGGCGATTGTCCCGGCGACGTTGAGTTGTCAGTAGGAGCCCCATGATTTGATTCATCGCAATCGCCCGGCGAACCGTTGCTGCGGTGGATTTCGTTCACCTTGGGAATGATCCACAGCGGATCTCGCAGGCACTGAGGAACTTCGGGGTGCGGGTCCACCGCCGAGGGCGTGGACTGATAGGTTTGCAGCACACCGGCCTGAGTCTCACGCCACCAACGGTGCTTCTTGTCGCTCGGTTTGTCTTGTCCCCAAAGCGAGTCGCGAATCTGGGCACGACCTCCGTCGCCTTGAATCACCGCCGCACGTCCGCTCCAACCGTTCGCCGGTGCATCATCGCTTTGGCCGTGTTGTTGCTCGGGGATGCTGGCGGCGGTGTAGCGGTCAATGCTTTGTTGTTGTTCGTCGAGTCGTTCATTGCCGATGCGAATGGCGATTCGCTGACATTGCTTGGCAGAAATTGTCAGTTCAGCGAGGTCTCGCAGGTTACGACTGGCCACCGCGTAGGATCGGTCTCGCGCTGCGGCGATGGTGACCTTTTGCAGCACCGCAGGAGTCTGCTCGATGTCGATGTCACACTGCAAGGTTTTCATCTGAGGGGAAAAAATCGAGGCGGCAAGCCTCGCAGTGGGATACATCGGTTTTGAATTTCACTTGGCCTCGCCTGCTTTGCAGGGAGCGATGCTGGGCCTTTTTGGGCGTCATCTCTTTGCCGCATTTGGGACAGGCGGTCACCGGCTGGGCCTCTTGGGATTGCTGGGCCAGCAGTTCGCTCATGACGATTTGGGTGACCCGGTCGACTTCCTTGATGGTCTGCTCTTCGATCGTCATCAAGTTGGCATTGGCGAGATCAGGGATTCCTCCACCCTGCACGAGTCGCTTCACTACGAGGGCAGCAATTTCTTCAGCAGTCGGTCGATTCGGTGCCGATTCCATGGCAAATATCCTTCAAAGAGTCACCTAAAGCTCCCAGCCTTCCCGGCTGCACGCTGCAAAGTGTAAATCAACAGAGATTGCAAGCCGACCCCAATTCAAGCTGCAAACCATGTCATGCACCCCGAGCAGGAATGTCAGGAGGATCAGATAGCAGCGGTATGTCATCCTGTGTTACCTATGGATCTGGAGCCTACTGAATATCGGCATGAAGTTCCAAAACGGCAAAGATCGCTCGATGGTCAGAAGCGACAGCCTCGTCGAGCACCTTAACCTCAACAACTTTCCAGCGATTCGCCGGACGGTGCAAAATAAAGTCGATCTGCTTTGTCGGCTGATTCACCGGCACCGTTGCCATGGGATTTTCATTCGTGCGATTCCACTTCGCATGGAGCAGTTGAAGCGTTTCACTATCGGGCGTGGCGTTCAGATCGCCTGCCAGCAATGCGGGATGTTGTGGATGGACCGCGATCAGCTCATTGATGACCTTCGCCGAGGCTAGTCGCTCGCGTTCATCAGCCCGATAGTCTAAATGCGTGGCGAGCAACCTCACAGTCTGGCCGGAGTGGGGCATTTCCATTTCCGCTTCGATAACTCCTCGTTGCTCACCGTCGGCGATGCTGGGGAGCAGATGATTTTTGTGTTGGGTGATCGGAAACCGTGAAAGCACGGCGTTGCCATAGTGCCCCCCTTGCAGTTCGATGTTGGCGCCAAAGACGATGTTCATCTCGGTCAGTCGGGCCAGTTCCGCAGGTTGGTCCACACCACCTGTTCGCTTCACTTTCCGATCCACTTCCTGCAACGCCACGATGTCCGGTTTGACGGAAAGGATGACATTCGCAATCCGCTCCAGGTCGAGCTTGCCGTCGACTCCTTCACTATGATGGATGTTATAGCTGAGTACTCGCAGGCGAATGGGTTCCGCGGATTGGCTTGTGGACACGGTCAAGACCGACGCCACCGTCAACAGCACAAGTCTGATCAATTGGTTCATCTTTTCGCGACTCCTCATTGGGCTGATCGCCACGTGAGCATTTTCGATTCACCATTCCAATGATGCTGAGCATTGCTGGTGTATGTGGTGAGTGTGACCCCATGGGCAGCGAATCTCGCGGTCGTCCAGCCGGTCGTTGATTTTGTTGAGTCGGCGACATACGACGTCGCCGGCATATTCAAAATGTGGATGCCTTGATGTGTAGCATAGCTACGATCGTGGATGTGGCCATGGATGTAGGCTTTGACCCACTTGCGCGGTCCAAGGACGTCCCACAGTTCTTGCGAGTCAATCAGCCCGCCGGGGAAGTGTAACGGATCACCGCCGAGTCGCGGATTATGATGGGCCACGATAATTGCTGGCTTCTTCTGCAAACGGTCCAAAGCAGAGGCGAGCCATTTAAGCTGCTGGGCACCGATGGTTCCCGGGGTCACCATCGTCTTTTGCAGTGAGTCGAGCAAAAACAAGTTGGCATGCTGCGTTTCGACAACCGAGATATGTCGCGACTCGACAGGAGGCTCATCTGATCGCTGCTCTTTGAGTATCTCATAGAACGCATTGCGGTGATCGTGGTTGCCGAGCGTGAGATGGATGTCGACGCCCATTTCCTGCAGCGGATGAATCAGTTTTGCAAAATGCCGATAGTCCCCCGGTTGGCCATCTTTGAGAGCCAGATCGCCGTTGATCAGCACGCACGCTGGCTTCATCGGTAGACTCACCAGTTTCGTGACAATTTGACGCAAGTGAGTGGGGACAGGTGAATCCTCCGGCTGTGTTTCACCAATGTGTGTATCGTTCAGCAGATAAACGAGCTCGGCGTCCACATCTCCGGCCTCTGACGCCCGGGCGCCGGTCCCATACAGCAGGATGCTCGCCCCTGTCGCTTGAAGGAAATGCCGTCGACTTGGGGTGGTTAAATGGATTGGCAAATCATCCGCCTCTTTCGGGGTAACATCGCGTGTCTTATCGAGTAAACATCTTACCATCCCACGGGTCGCCCATCGCGTTTTCCAGTTCCCGAAGGGGGCACCACCACCATCGACCGGATGCGTTCGATTTTAGACGCCATCGATAGGTCGCTCGACGCTGGCCGCCGTGTTTCCATGCACTGTTTCGGAGACATGGGGCGAACCGGGGCCACCGTGTGCGGTTGGATGTCACGTCATGGCTTGTCGGAGCCATCCGTATGCTCGAAGCACCAAGCGAACAACTGCAGCGTAGCGCCGGCAGCATCGACAGTCAAAACGCGAAAACAGGCGAGCGTAGTGGAAGCCGCGGGTACGACGGAGGCAAGAAAATTACGGGGCGAAAGCGGAACATCGCCGTCGACACGCTCGGGTTGCTGCATTCCTGGCGGATCGAAGTTCAAGCCGATTCATGTCTCGAACATTCCCGATGACGACCAAGTCATGGATGACGAACTGGTGGAACCGATCAAGTCGGCAACAGCGCCGATCATTGCCGAACACTTTCTTTTCTAAAGCCTACGTCGGATCGGGAATGACTTTTCCTGTTCGGTCGTCCACTCGGTGCAGCCGGGTGACCTCTGCCGTTGCACCATTGTCGGATTTCAGCGAGACCAACCAGTAAGGTTCGTTCGGCACATTTGCGGCGACCATCGCTCGTAGGATCTCCGGATCATGCACGCCGTTCTCGCTGTACAACTTCGCGTAAAAATCCTTTTCCCGGCGAATCTTCTCCGCGTCGAAGAACACTGCGGAACACTTCGTGCCGGGCGGAATGTCGCCAAAGTGTTCAATGACAATCATGATCGCCGCTTTTTGATCGATCTCGCGTTTTTTCAAACCTTGCTCCTGATCCGCAATGTTTGCATCCCGAACATCCTGTGCTGTCACATCCGCCGTGCAGATTGGTAGTCTACCTCACCAACGGAAAGGACTAGTCATCGTTGGACATTCGTCACAACATGTTTCGTGCAGTGTCTGTTGTGCGGTTGGAATCGGGCCATGGAACCACGGAATCTCATGGAACCACGGAATCTCGTCGCCGCCTACTTCTTGTTGCAAACGATTGGCGCTCTGTTTGGTTGGGTGCTTGATCGTTTCTCGGGACGACGCATCAAAGGTTGAGGGCTTCGCCAAAAATCAGAGGCCGCTGATCGAATGCATCGCGAATCAGGTCGGTGCAATGATTCGCCGCGAAAACGAGTCCTCGGAAGCCAGTGGCTTTCGCCAATGGCGTGGTCCACGAGGGCGTTTGACAAAAAAGACCCCCGTCCCCTTATTGGCGCGGCGCTTGGTTGTGGTGGTTTTTCAGGGGCTCCCTTTCGGTGGCTTGGATGTCTAAAGTAAACGAATTGGGTTTCGTTTCCGTCCTTGTAGCTTCTAGCGTTTCGCTTTGATTATGGCCGCGCCACGTGTTTTGATCCTTCGGGCTCCTGGTACCAACTGTGACGAGGAGACGGCTTACGCTTTTGAATTGGCGGGCGCTCAGGCGGAGCGGGTGCATGTCAATCGCTTGATTGAAAATCCGGCGCTTGCGGCTCGCTTTCAGATTCTCTGCGTCCCTGGGGGGTTTAGCTATGGCGATGACATCGCCGCGGGGCGGATTCTGGCCGGCCGGATGCAGCGACATCTCGCGACGATGGTCCAGGATTTTTGTGGTGAGAATGAAAATCGCTTAATGCTGGGGATTTGCAATGGCATGCAGGTGCTGATGCGACTGGGCGTGCTGTCCAGTGGGCTGGAGAACGAAACTCCCACGACGCTGACATGGAACCATCACGGTCGCTTTGAGGATCGCTGGGTGCATCTCCGCGTCGATCCGCAAACGGACTGCGTCTTCTTGCAAGGCATCGCGCAGATGTACCTCCCGATGGCGCATGCCGAAGGTCGCTTTGTCACTGCCAGCGATTCGATTCGCGAGCAACTGCGGGCTGACGGTCGCTTGGCGTTGCGATACTGCGATGCGGCGGGCACGCTGAGCGAGGAGCCGTTTGCGTTTCCCGTGAACCCCAATGGCAGCGAAGCCAACGTGGCGGGAGTTTGCGATGCAACGGGACGTGTGTTTGGCTTGATGCCGCATCCCGAACGTCACATCGATCCCACGCATCATCCGTATTGGACTCGCCGGGCCACTCCGCCCGAAAGTGGCGAAGGCTTGCAGATGTTCCGCAATGCGGTGGAATTTTTCGCCTAGGTTACAGGAATGCCGGCGTGCCTTGGCGGGCGGTGCTGAGGATTGGCGGGCGGTGCTGAGGATTGGCGGGCGGTGCTGAGGGGTTGTGCGGATCGCCCCGGAAAGATGCCATTCGGGTGGTGGCCTTTCCGCCCGTCGTTCGCGACAATCCGAGCCGACGCACGTACTTCATTCGATGCGTGCGGCGGCCGAATTTGTCTCAGCCTTGCCTTAGAACTCGAGGACCGCGTGATGCGCAGAAACGCTTTCACCTTGGTCGAGCTGTTGGTAGTGATCACCATCATCGCCATCTTGATCGGTTTGCTTTTACCTGCCGTCCAGAGTGTGCGCGAAGCGGCACGGCGGATGTCATGCAGCAACCATTTAAAGCAGATCGGATTAGCTTTCCAGAACTACGAGAGTTCGCACCAGAAACTGCCCTTTGGCTGGGACACTCACGGGACGCTTTGGACGGCGATGATCTTGCCTTACATCGAAGGCAACACCGTCTATGAATCGTTGACCTTTGCCGAGGGGGGCAGTGGAAGCTGGGCGGCGTCGGGGCGTAATCGCGATGCGGCGGGCACGGTCATCAGTGTCTATCGCTGTCCCAGCATGTCGCAACCTCTACACTTGAACAGCAGCCTGATCCCCAACCGCGTGCCGGCCAGTTACCGTGCCAACGCGGGCAATGAGGTGACTTCGGACGACACCAGTACGACTGTTATTCCCGGCACGAAGTCGCTTGAGCAAATTGATTTGAACGGCATCTTTTACGCTTGCAGCGAGACACGTTTTCGCGATATCCAAGATGGGTTGTCCAGCACGCTGTTCGTCGGGGAGTCGTACACCGACAACAACTTTATGAAAGATGGTCAAGCGATGGATCATTGGTACTTTGGGTCGCCGCAGATGGATGCTTGCCGCTGCGACGGCGGCAACGGCGGGACGGAATTCTCCGAGGCGGTCGGCAGCGTTTATCCGGCGATAAATTTGCGTTTTCGCGATCCCACGGCCCATGGTCGCCTGATGGAATTGTCATTCGGAAGTTACCATCGGGGCGGAGCGTTTTTTGTGCTTGGGGACGGTTCGGTGCGATTCGTTACGGACAGCATCGATCTACAGACCTATCGCGCTCTCGGTTCTCGCGATGGCTTCGAAGTGGTATCGCTCGATCCGTAACCCAATCCTTGCGTTCATCATCAGTTTACGGAGGCCAACCGGTGGCATCGATACTCTTCAAGCAAGCCGCTGTCGTCTTTCCCACCGAGGTCGCGGTCGCCAATGTGTTGGTGGTCGGCGGAAAAATCGTCGACATTGATGCGGCGGACACGACGCAGTGCGACCAAGTGGTTGATGCGCGTGGCAAGTACTTGATGGCCGGAGTGGTCGACGATCAGGTCCACTTTCGCGAGCCTGGTTTGACGCACAAAGAGGACCTTGCGTCGGCCTCCCGAGCCTGTGCGGCCGGGGGGGTGACGACCTTCTTGGAAATGCCCAACACCCTCCCGCATGCGATCACCGTTGAGGGCGTGCGTGCCAAAGAATCGCTGGCGGCATCGAAGTCGCTGGTCAATTACGGCTTCTACATCGGCGCGACGGTCGACAATGTGGCCGAACTGCAGGCTGCGGAGAACATCCCCGGCATTAAGATCTTTATCGGTAGCAGCACCGGCACGTTGTTAGTCGATCGGCAGGCCGCGTTGGAGCAGATTTTTGCACAGACCACGTTGCCGATCTGCGCGCACTGCGAAGATGAATCGACCGTTCAAGCCAACGCGGAGCGCTTTGCCGGGCAACATGACGTCGCCATCCATTCACAGATTCGCGACGTGCGGGCGGCGGTCATCGCGACACGACGCGCGATCGATTTGGCGGTTCGACATCAGCACCGCTTTCACGTGTTGCACGTTTCGACCGGCGATGAGTTGCCGTTGCTGGTCGGGCACCAGCCGTACATTACCGCTGAGGTCTGTCCGCACCACCTATTCTTCAATACCGACGACTACGCGCGGTTGGGGTCGTTGGTGCAGATGAACCCGTCGATCAAGTCGGCCGACGACAATCGCCGCTTGTGGCAAGGTTTGTTGGACGGTCAGATTCAAGTGATCGCGACCGATCATGCCCCTCACACGCTGGAGGAAAAACGCCAGCCCTATCCGGCGAGCCCTTCCGGGTTACCGGCGGTCGAAAATAGTTTGGCGCTGATGCTGAACGAAGTCACGCAGGGGCGCTGTTCGATCGAGCAGGTGTCGCGCTGGATGAGCGACGCGCCGGCAAGAGTGTGGGGGATCGTGGGCAAAGGCCGTATCGCCGTCGGCTATGACGCCGATTTAGTGTTGGTGGATCTAGAGAAGCAGCGAACGATCCGCAATGCCGAGCAATACACCAAATCGCGTTGGTCCCCGTGGGATGGCGCGACGTTAACGGGCTGGCCTGTGGCGACGTGGGTCGCCGGGCGGTGTGTCTTCAGCGAGCAAGGACTGGATGAATCGGCTCGTGGAACGAAGCCGCTGTTTGATCATGCTCGTGGTGGATACTGGGCCACCGGCGACGGGATCGGCACCGCCTAGGGACCTGAACACACCGCCGCAATGCTTGGCGTTTGCGGTGGGCTATTCCACGACCGGTGCGGGGACGCCGGCGATCGGGACCGCTTGCCAGCGAATGTCTTGGCGGCGCAATTTCGCCTCCCATTTCTTGACGTCGTTCTTGCGACGTGCGGCGTTTTCTTGCTCCGGTTTGTAGTACAGCGTGGTGCCGGTGATGCGCCGCAAGGCTTCGATCGCCAGAACTCGCAGCGGCATTTGGGGGCTATCCAGAGTCTGGACAAGGAACTCATCCGCGCCGGCAGCTAATTGTTCGGGAGAATAATCCCACAGCAAACGAAACAATGGCTCCGCACTCGCCGCATCCATGCTCGCCGCACCCGCGCGAACTTCTTGAGCCGCCGCGGGGCTGAGGTCGATGCGTCTTTTGAGCGTTGCCACGTGATCATTCCAGTACGCTTTTTGACTGGGTGTGTTCAGCATGCCGTCGGTTCCAAAAAAGATGTCAGGCTTGCCGAGCATCGCCAGCGTCTGAGCCGCCAGGGCGCCGACTTCGGCGCGTCGGTAGCTCACCGCTCCGCGTAGTTCCAGTTCGACCGACTGTTTACCGGGCAGCAGTGCCAGCAGGTTCTCCCTGGCCGCCTTTTCGACCAAGCTCTGCCGTGTGCCGTTGATCCATTGCGGTATCGACTCGGTTACCGACCGTTCGCCGGCGCCGTCACCGATCTGGCTCCACTGTTCCCCGGTCTGGAGTGTCTCGCTGTTGCCGTCGGCATCGCGCCACACCACCGGGCCGATCACCACGGTGGCTTGCGTTACGAAGACACGGTTTTCCAGGTTGGTCGGATCCGTGCCCGGCGTCCGGAAAGGATGGACGTCGATCGCCACCGTTGCTCCGACGTCGTCTAGTTCCAGCAGCACCGAACGCGCACCGGTTCGCAGCGGGATTTGGGCTTCGGCGGCAAGTGCCGAAACGACCACGCGCCCGCTTTGCAGTTCCAGTTCAGGGGCTTCGCCGGAGGCTGCGAAAGCGGTCACCGTCGGGCCGACCAACGTTAATTCATATTGTTGCGGCGCCGCCAGGGTGTTTCGAAACGTGGGAGGTGTCACCAGCGTTGTGGTGGAATCGATCACCGATGGTTCGTCAAATATTTGCCAAGCTTGGTCGCCGCGGGGCTTGCCCAGCAGCAGGCTGTCACTGGACGAAGCATTTGTGAAGGTGAGCAACGAGGGGCGGTCGGCCGATGGGTCGACCTCCACGACTTCGGGAACCGATGGCTCGGTCATCGCGGCTCCCGCATCGGCAACGCGCACCGCCGGTTCGGTCGGCGAAGTGGTCGCCGGCCCCTGTGCCTGCTCGGGCATTGGGGTGGTCGCTGACGGTGGCTCTGACGGTGGCGCGGTCGTGGGTGGAGTTACCGCGGCGTCTTGGGGCGGCGACGCCGACGGGGACAGATCCGAGTTCGCTTCGGGGGCCGGTTCCGGAGACGCAGCCGTGGTCGGTGTCCCAGGATTCTCGAGCGGAGTTTGTGGGGTGTCCGACGTGTCCGCCTGTTCGGTTGGCGTCGTGTCGCGATCTGCGGCAGCCCGATCCTCAAGCGGTGCGGTGTCGGATTTTTGTGCGGTTTCGGACCGATTGGGGTCCAATAGCGGGGCGAAGGCCTGCTTCAGCACGAACAGCATGGCACCGATCAAGACCAGCGTGACCAGCCACGGCAGCACACGCGCGACGCGGAGGCGATCGCCAAAAATCTCATGAGCTTCGGCGGCGTTCAGCGGACGGTTACCTGCGATGGCTGGTTCTCGGCTGTCGCGGGGAAGCGACGTCGCCGCAGCGCCTCCCGACGGTACGGTCGCTTGCATCCGCGTTGCCGCCTGGAAAGCTCCTGAATCGTCCAAGCTGACTGGCATGATCGGTTGTGCGGTGCCCGCATCGGGCGCGTCGAGCGTTTCCACCGAGTGACTGCTCAGCCGATAAACGCGGTCTCGCAATGCGGGTGGCACATCGGCCGGTTTGCCCAACACCAACGTGAGAACTTCGTGGGCTCCAGCCGCTTCGGCAAGATGCACGGGTGACTCCAAACAGGTCCGGTCGACTTCGGCCGCTTGTTCGGGAGCCAGCGTGCTGTCGAGATATTCGGCCATCACATTCGGGTCGTCCGTCGGCCCGGTTGCCGTGGGGGGCGGGGCCGATAGGCGAGCATTGCCCACGACATTTCCGATCAGTTCCAGCAGAGACTGGGCGTAACTGCTGTCCTTCACCTTTTCACTCAGACGCGCTTCGTCGTCGGGGCCAAGGGTCTTGTTGCGTAGTGCCAGCAGGGTTCTAAGGGTCAATCGCATGAATGGTTGCCTCCACTGTTAATAGTGGCGCCGCGTGTCGCAATCCGTACAGAATTCTCGACAAAAATTCTCGACAACAATTCTAGGCGGTGAACAGCGTACCCTCATCGGCATCCCGTGGCGGATCGATGTCGGACCTGTCGGCGGGCAACGTTGGTGGTGGCATCACCCGGTCGATGGCGTGGGAAAGGGACGAGCGGTCGAGCAAGCTGTCTAGGTCGAGCATCCCCAGGAACTGACCGCCGTAAGAGACCACGGGCAGTTGCCGCATACGGCGATGGGGAGGGTTAGTCAGAATGTCCTCGATACGTTGTTCGGGATAGAGCGTCGGCAGGTCACAGCGGGCCAGGGCGGCCACCGGTTGCTCCCAGGTAGTCCCGTGTTGCTGGTTGCGCATCGCTTTGGCCAAATCTTGCAGGTGCACCATGCCGATCAGTTGTCCGGTAGCGTCGGCGACTGGCAAGACCGTTTCGGCCGAACGCTGCCAGAGCCGAGCCAGTTCACCAAGCGTCTGTTCCGCCGATACCATGGCAACGCCGTCCATGTGGATCATCGAATCGGCGACGCGGAGGCCACGCACCGATTCGGTGACCGCGACCTGCTTGGCTTCCATCATGCCGGCCCAGGCGATGAAGCAGGAGATCAGCAACAGGACATAAAAGGAGTTCGAGTAGGCGAAGGCAGCCATGAACATGGCGCAGACCAAGCCGATGCGGGAGGCCACCCACGTGGCGCGTCGATAATTCATCATCATCGCCAACAGGCTGCGCAGCACGCGTCCGCCGTCCATCGGAAAGGCGGGAATCATATTGAAGACGACCAACGCGATGTTGGCGATCAAGATCACCAGCACAAAGCCAGGCACCGAAAGGCTGCCCGTTTCGACATCCTGCATCGACTGTTCAGCGCTCTGGAGAAAATCACTCGAAACGATTCCCAACACCAACAGCACGCTGGCCAACAGCATCGCGATGACGACATTCACCGCCGGTCCCGCCACGGCGATCAGGAACTCTTGCCAAGGTACACGCGGCATATGCTCCAGCCTCGCCACCCCCCCGATCGGTAGCAGCGTGATGTCGCGGGTCCCGACGCCAAAGCACCGCGCCATCATCGCGTGCCCGTATTCATGCAGCGTGACGCATAAATACATGGTCAGCACAATCGCCAGCGACAGCAGTACCTCCTGCCAGCCACTGCCACGGCTGATCCGGTCGATGGCCACAGCCAGCAGCAACAGTGAAAAGGTCCAGTGCACGTACAGGCCGATGCCAAGGTAGGTGCCTAGCGAAAAGCGGCGATTCAGCACGGCGATTCCAGATTGGGGGGAAGGAGGCTTCGGTGCAAGAAAATCTAATGCCGCACTCCACCCCCAAGTTTGGTGATTGAGGTGCGATCTGACAACTTACGTTTTTACGATGGGTCCGGCTGGCGTCTGAGCGTGCCAAGTTGGGTATGCCAGCCAGGCAGTCATTCCGCTACATCCGGTAAAACAAGTTGCTTAAATAGCCTAATTTATGCATGTTTACCTATTCTCACAGCCTGTTCTTTTTAGCAGACTATTTTAGCCGGAGTCATCGAACCGTTAGCAGCTTGCTCTCTGCCGGAGATCTCTGCAAGACAAGTACGCAGGACACGAGAACGCAAATGCTTCGCCAGAACACAGCAGCAACCGAGCCGGTATTAGATTTGTGGGGCGTTCTCCGCCGCCGCTGGCTGTTGGTCTTTTTGGGGTTAACGCTTGGCATCAGCTTGGCCGTTTTTTACGCCCTGGTGGCTCCCAAATTGTATTCGTCGCAGGTCGAAGTGTTGGTGATGCGCAAGGATCGGGCGTTGCCGATGATGGCGCAGAACCAACAAGGTTCGATGCCCGAGCAGGAGATTGGCGACGCCTTACTGGCCACGCACATGGAGATTATTCGCAGCCCACGGGTGATTGGCGATGCGGTGGACAATCGAAAGCTGGAATCGTTGGAATCGATTCGCAGTGCGCTCGACCCGGAGCAGTCGCGGCTCGACCATCGCCGTGCCGTGGTGGCCTATATCATTGACAATTTAAACGTAGCCCGCGGTGGGGAGGAGTTGGCGTATGCTCCGTTGACCTTCGTGGCGGAGTTCCGGCATGGCAACGCGATAGACAGTGCGGCGGTCTTGTCGGCGATCACCGAGTCCTATCAGGATTTCATGGCCGAAACGCTACAGGATGCCAACACGGAAGCGACCGGCTTGATCCAGCAAGCTCGCGATGATTTGTCCTTGGAGATCGATCAATTAGAAAACTCATACCGTGAGTTTCGTCGCGAAACTCCGTTGTTGACGCTTGGCCCAGATTCATTGACGAAGAATCAGATTCGCTTGGCGACTCTGCACAGCGAACTGATTCGTTTGCAGCTTCGCGAGAGCGAACTGGAAAGCCGCGCGGTGATTCTGGCGCGGACCGGCGGCACGAGCGGAGCGATTCGCGAGTTCTCGGACCTGGAACGGCTCGGGCTGATCGACAGTCGCGATGTCGAGCGGTTGGCGCTGTTGGTCACCGTGGAACGTGGCGACGCCAACGCCGACGAGGCCTTCGTGGCACAGCAACCGCAGCGCTCCACCGCGGCCACCACGGAGGCGGAAAGTCTGTTGACCTTGAAAGTTCGGCTGCGTGAAGAGGAGTCACGGTTGGGCAGCGGGCATCCGCGGGTGATGGAGTTGCGTGATACCGTGCGTGACGTCGAGCAGTATCTCGAAGCCAAGAACGCAAGCCTAAACCTTGCCTCCGATTCCCCGGAGATCCGCAGCGGAACGCTGGTCAACGCCTACGCTAAAGTGATCGACAAAGATCTGGAAGACATCCGCCAACGCATTACGTTTGTCAAAGCCGAAATTGAAACAGAAGAGCAGGAGTCGGTGGATTTAGTCGACGACGAGCTGCGTGACCAGGAGATTCGCGACGAGTTATACGCGACGAAGCAATTGCAGTTGGCGGTGATCGATCGGCTGCGGCAGTTGAACGTGATGCAAAACTACGGCGGCTTTATCACTGAAATCCTGCGTGCGCCGGAGATCGGCGAGCTGGCTTGGCCCCTCTTACCCTTGGTGCTGGCAGCGGGGATTTGCTTTGGCTCGTTGCTCGGTGGCGGACTAGCGCTGTTGGTCGACTTGGGTGATCGCAGTTTCCGCAGTACGGCCGACATCGAAACGGCGTTCGGGACAGCGATGCTGGGAGCGGTGGGCAAGATGAAATTTCGCAAAACGAAAGGTCTCTCCAAAGCGGTTTCCGCGGAGGTGGTCGTCTACCATCAACCCGAATCGCCGCAGGCGGAGGCGTACCGTCATATCCGCACCTCGCTGATGTTCAGCCCCGGCGGCAAGCAGCGAAAGGTGATCCAGATGACCAGCCCCAATCCTGGCGACGGCAAAACGCTGACGACGACCAACCTCGCCGCTTCGTTGGCTCAGACGGGCAAGCAAGTGCTGTTGATCGATTGCGATCTGCGGCGACCACGCATGGGCAAACTGTTCACGCTGGAGAATCAGACGGGCTTGGCAAATGTCCTGACTGGCGACGCGGAGTTACTGGACGCCATTCATTCCACCGACGTACCGCGATTGAGTGTGATGCCGAGTGGTTTTCGACCAGAGAATCCATCGGAATTATTACAAGGCAGCGAGTTCTCCCTGTTGATCGAAGCGGTGCGAGAAAAGTTTGACTATGTCTTGCTGGACAGCACTCCGTTGCTGGCCGTTAGCGAATCGACATCGATTGGGCAGCGTGTCGATGGTGTGGTGATTTCTTTGCGGACGTCCAACACCACGCGTCCGGAAGCGGAACGAGCGGCCCAACGACTGGAGTCGGTGGGCGTCCAGCCGATTGGCTTTATTGTCAACGACATTGACCACCTTTCGCGGCAGGGCGATGAGGGAAAGTATGGTTACAGCTACCAGTACGGTGCTGGCAGCAAGGCCGACAAGTATTTCCGTAAGCCCATCACCGCCAAGTAGCCAGCGAAAAGCAAAACACCATGTCAGGTTTGCAGTCCGAAAGTATTACAGCCAGTCGACGGTTACGAACGAGCAATGCAGTCGATGAATCGGCTCCAGTGATGGAGACTTGGAATCCATCTTTGTCAGCTGACTCTGGTTCCGCCTTGCCGTTCAGTAAGTGTTATGGAATGCAGATCCTGCGCACCGCAGGCCCGTTGGTGCTCGTTGATTGGATCGCGATCTTTGTCGGTTGCATCGTCTCGATGCAATTCGCGGGGTGGCTCAGCGAGCGACCGATCAATCATCTGGGGCTGTTCCTGGTCTCCTTGGTGTTGGGGCAATTTTTGGTCTTTACCGGTAGTGGTCTCTATCCGGCCGCGGGCGTCCATCCGGCGGTCGAACTTCGGCAGCTAAGCCTGACCTGGATCAGTCTGGCATTGGCATCCTTTGCCTTTGCCGTCTTCTACGGTTCGGCTCAATCGCCTTACGCGATCATGGTTGCGGGAACGTTTTTTATCGCCATGTTGTTGTCGCCGGTGTTGCGAACGATTGCCCGCTCGTGGGCGGCAAAACATGCCTGGTGGGGCTACCCGACGATCATGATTGGGCAAGGAAAATTGGCCGATCAAGTCGACCGAATTTTCAGCACCGGTGGGGGACGAGGTTTGCGGTTGCAGGGGCGATTTGATCATACGCATCGCTATTGGCAGGAACCGCACGACAGTCGCGTCGCTTGGCTGGGGGACTTGGAGGATGTGATTCGCTATGCACGGGAAAATGGCGTCTATTGGTTGGTGATTGCCTTGCCCGAACGGATGGATCCCCAGAAGGTCTCCTGGGTGCAGTTCTTTCGGCAACGGTTCCGTCACGTGGTGCTGATTCACACCGCGCATGAACTGCCCAGTCTGTGGAACCGGCCTTTGGACTGTGGAGGGCTATCGGCGGTCAAGGTTGAAGAACGCTTGATGATGCCGGAACAGCAGGTTTGCAAACGTTTGCTCGATCTGGCGCTGGTCATCTCGGGCGGCTTGGTGCTGGCACCTTTAATGTGTCTGTTGGCGTTGATTGTGTTGGTGACGTCGGGGCGACCGATTTTCTACAGCAACCCTCGCATCGGTCGCCATGGTCGTCGCTTCGCCGCTTGGAAGTTTCGCACCATGGTCCCCGACGCGCATCAGGTTCTGGAGGATTACCTCGCTCAAAATCCCGAGGCCAAGGAAGAGTATGTCAGGAACCACAAGCTGAAGAATGATCCTCGCATCACCTGGTCGGGACAGTTTTTGCGAAAGACCAGCCTGGACGAATTGCCGCAGGTGTGGAACGTATTAGTCGGGGATATGAGTGTGGTGGGCCCGCGCCCGATTCAGATCGCCGAAATCGTTAAATACGGACCGACCTACGAGCATTATTCGCGGGTGCGCCCAGGCATTACCGGCATGTGGCAGATCAGTGGCCGCAATAACACGACCTACGAAGAGCGGTTGATGTATGACCGGTTTTACGTCCGCAATTGGTCGCCTTGGCTGGATCTCTACATCCTTGGGCGGACGCTCAAGACGGTTCTCAAATGCGAAGGGGCGTATTAGGCTAGCCAAAGAAGTTCTTGCCATTTCTTTCCACTGAGAAACCCCCATGCCCGCTGACGCTGCTGCTCCATCCGGTGCGACTTTTCGGGTCGATGTGACGAAGGAAACCTTTGTCTTTTCGGCCGCCCACTTCATCACCTTCGCGGGCGACATCTGCGAGCGGATTCACGGTCACAACTACGGCGTCCGGGTGGCCGTCGAAGGGCCGCTCGACGCCAATCGCTATGTGGTCGACTTTATTGCGTTACGCGATGCCGTGTTAAAGGAAACTCTGCAGTGGGACCATCATGTGTTGCTGCCGACCGATCATGCGGAGATCAAGGTCACCAGCGACGAACGGGAGACGACGGCTCGTTTTCGAGATCGTCGCTGGGTGTTTCCCAATGAAGACTGCATCTTGTTGCCGGTCATCAATACGACGGCCGAAGAGATGGCCAGGGTATTGGCCGAGCGGATCCGCGAGCAAACCCAGGCTGCCTTCGGCAACGCGCTGACGTGGCTGGAAGTCGCCGTGGACGAGAATCATGGCCAATGGGGAATTTGTCGCCTGCCCTGGAACCGGTCGGCCTAGCGGAATCCGCCCGCATAATCGTTAACTTCGTTTCGATGCCAACGGCTACGAAATTCGCTGGGGCTCGGTGCCAGTCGAACCGATTTTGGGACCACTGTTTTTCCGATCATCCACGATGTATCGATTGATTTCGATGTGGTGGCGTGAACGTCTCGGTAAAGAGTGGCATCGTGAACGAACTGAATCTGTTGAGCGACCGCGGACTGCGAAAAGCGGCCATTTTGATGATGGCTCTGCCGACCAAAACAGCCGCCATGGTGCTGGGGAAATTGCCGCCCTATCAGATCGAAGCCATCAGTATTCAAATCGCGCAGATCGATTCGATCGGGGGCGATGAACAAGAAGTCGTGATGGCGGAGTTTCTGACCAGCAAGGCCAGCGCGATCTATGCCAGCGAAGGGGGCTTGGAGCGCGCCAAGGAACTGATCAAGGCGGCGCTCGGTAAAGAAGCGGGAGACTTGCTGGGAAACCTGCAGCAAACGATCGACGCGATGCCCTTCGCCTTCCTCAAGAAAGTCGATCCGCAGACGCTGTTGCAGTTCATTAACGAAGAACACCCGCAGACGATCGCGCTGTTGATGAGCTACACCAATGGCTCCTATGGGGCCGAGCTGTTAGCTGGGCTCCAGCCCGACAAGCAACTGGAAGTGATCCGCAGGATTGCAGCGATGGGGCGCACCAGCCCAGAGGCGGTTGACGAACTCGAGCGTGGCTTGGAGCAGCGTCTGAGCACGATGGTCAACCAAAAACAAAACAAAGTCGGCGGTGCCGAAAGTGTGGCGGAAATCTTGAACGTGTCCGAGCGGTCGATCGAACGAACCGTGATGGAAGCCCTCAACCGCGAAGACCCCGAATTGTCCGATGGAATTCGTCGCTTGATGTTTGTCTTTGAAGATATCGCCAAACTGGGAGACCGCGATATTCAAACGCTGCTCAAAAATGTCGAAACGTCGCAATGGGCAATGGCGCTGAAGGGAGCGAGCCAACCGCTGCAGGAGAAGGTGATGCGGAACATGAGTTCCCGCGCTGCCGAAAACCTACAGGAAGAAATTGGCTATTTGGGAAGCGTTCGTGTTTCGGAGGTCGAAGGGGTGCAGCAAAAGATCGTCGACATCGTGCGGCACCTGGAAGATTCCGGCGAACTGGCGCGGCCCACCGGCGAAGAAGAAGAGGAATACGTCACCTAACTGGATAGCGCTAGGCTAGGTCAGATGATCGCCAACGGATTGCGTTTGGTTTCCAGCGTGCCTCGTGTGACGCCGACTCGATTGAGTGCTTTTAGTTCTTGCCAAACTTTGGCACCGCTGGTCTTGCCGGCGAGCAAATCACGGTAGGTGTTAACGATTTTCAAGGCTTCCGGCGGCGATTGTTCCAACAGTTCGACGCGGAACCTACGGACACCTCGCGTGATCAGTTCGTCGGTCGCTTCGGCCGCACTTTGCGGCACCGCGTTGTACAACGTGTTACGACACGCGACGTCGGCATGCAGAGGGTGCTCGGTCCCGATCCGATCGCGTAGTTGCACCACATGTCGATCGCAGGGTCGCCCACAATTGGTCTTATTCGTTCCCGGCGACATCACCGAACAGAACACGCAGTGCTCCATGTGGAACATCGGCATGTGTTGATGGACCACAATTTCCAACCATTCTGGCGGGACCGCTGCTACGAGTGCGAGCAGTTGCTCGCGGTTCAAATCGTAAGACGGCGTGATCCGAGTAGCGCCCAAAGAGCGGATCCACTGGGCGGCCAAATCATTGGCCGTATTTAGCGAGAAGTCCGCGAGCGCTTCGAAACCTTCGTCGCGGCAGAACTGCAGCGCCGCTAAATGACGACACAGCACGCCATCGGGCCGGTGCCGGCGCAAGACGTTCAGCAATCCCATCTCGCCAGGCTTTTGGATACGGACCGAACCGATGTAGAGTTTTGCACCACCATCATGAGCGACCTGGACCGCTTGGGAATACTGCCGCACATCGTGAAAATCGACGTACACGGTTTCGATATCCGCTTCCACAACGGCTGACAATTGCTCCAAATTACGGCATAGGACAGACAGTTGCACCGGAGCCTGTGTGTCGTCGCTTGCCGGTGGATTCGCTCCCTGATCTGCCGCGGCTCCCGACCGCAAGTTCGCCAATGCCTGTTGGTGAATCACGCGTGGTGGCGGTGCGGTGGCTTGACGCTCGAGGTCAGCCACCAAGTCGCGGCGGAGTTGATTCAGGAGGCTGACCGGTACCATCGGGGCACCGTCAATCTCCGCCGACAGGTTTCGCAGCTCGTAGGGCGTGCCACCGAGCCGACCGAGTTTCTCGCGGAGCAGCTCTTCGGTAGCCGCTTGATTCCGTGCCGCTTCGAGCGGTTGCGTGCTGCAGGCGTTAGCTGCGAGACCACTGGCGGTCTGGGCGACAAGCCGTAGCGGTTGGCCGGTGACCGCACGGACCGTGATGTCGAGTGGACGGCGATGCTGCGGATCTTCGTTCTGATAACTCTTTCGCAAACGGCGATTCAATTCCGGGTCGTCCGACTTGTAGACGCGTTGGCCAACGAACAATTGATCAAAATCGATCTCGCCGTTGCCAAAGAGAATCTCCACATCCCCGTCGTTGGCGCGGTCGATCGACTCGCCATCCCGGAGCAAACCGAACACGCGTCCGCCCTGCTGGGCACCTTCGGCGCGGCCTCCCTCAAAGCCCAATCCATCGCCACGGGCCAGCGGACGCCACAAATTCATGACGACCGAACGATGGGTCAGACGCTTGACCAGCCCCAGCAGGATGCCGCGTTTGGCGGAGTCTTCTCCGGGGACCAACTGTTTATGGTCACAACCGTGCAGCCAGCCCGGCGAAAACCCGCGCGAGAACGATAGTTCCATCTCGTCGATCGCTTGCGTGGGCAGCTCCACCACCCGCGAACGCATGGCTTGATCGATGGCATCACGATAACGGGCCGTGATGTTTGCTACATACTCGGGCGTCTTCAGTCGTCCTTCGATCTTCAGCGAACAGACGCCTGCCTCGATAAGTTCCGGAATCGCGGCATAGCCAGCGAGATCCTGAGGGCTGAGTAGGTAGCGGACGTCGCCTAAGTCACGATCTTCGCCGTCGCAAATCAGTTCATAGGGCAACCGGCAAGCTTGGGCACATTGGCCGCGGTTGGCGCTGCGACCGCCCAACGATTCGCTGGTCAGGCACTGGCCGGAGTAGGCCACGCAGAGGGCGCCATGAATGAACACCTCCAGCGGCATATCGGTTTTCTGGTGGACCGCGCGGATTTCTTTGATCGACATCTCCCGGGCCAAGACGACCCGTTTCAGTCCCAGCTCGGATGCGACGGCGATCGTTTCCGCGCTCGTTAGCGTCATCTGCGTCGAAGCGTGCACATCGAGTTGAGGGCAAATTTCACGAGCCAAACGGGCCACGCCGAAATCTTGCACCAAGATCGCATCCACACCCGAGGCGGCGATCCGCTGCAAGACCGTTTCCAATCGAGACAGTTCGTCGGCGAAGGCCAAGGTGTTGACCGTGACATATCCCAAGACGCCGCGACGGTGGATCGTTGCGACCAGCTTGTCTAAGTCATCCAGATGGAAATTGCTGGCTCGAGCACGGGCGTTGAAGCCGCAGTCGAGCCCAAAGTAAATCGCATCGGCTCCATTCTCGATGGCCGCATGCACGCAGTCCCACTGCCCCGCCGGAGCGAGCAGTTCGGGAGCACGCCACGGAGAAACGGGCAAGGCAGACGCAGGCAATTTCGCTGCTGCGGGTGGTCCCGACGAAGGCAACGAGGAATGGTTCGAATCAGCGGAGGGCATAAAAGTCGCCAGCGGCAAACGAGAAAACAGAGCGAGAGATCTCTATCCTACGCCGGCGCGGCGGTTTGGTTGAGAGGCAGCATACCGAGTTCGCTCGAAAAGATTCGGCTGGCCGACCAATTGGGCAGCCAGCAGGCCTACAGCTCTTTGATTCGCAATTTGCGATAACGGGCTTCCATTGGGGCCCCCGAATGGACCTGAACGGCGATAATGCCGGTCTGAGGAATGTCGGCATCGGTTTCGGTGTAGTCGACCGTTTGGATTCCGTTGATCCACAACTGGATGTGTGGTCCGACACAGCGGATTCGATAATCGTTCCAAGCGTTGGGCTTGATCGGCACGTCGCGTTGCTCGGGGGCTGGACCGGCGAGGATCTTTCGGCGTCGCGATTCGTCGTACAAGCAGCCGAACCAGCCCGGCCCGAGATCAGCCTGATAACCGCTGACTTCATGATCGCCAGGAATCTCTTGCGTGCGAAACTGGACCCCGGCATTCGGTTTCTGGCCAACGAGCTTGAACTGCAAACGCAATTCAAAATCGCCGTACGATTTGTCAGTCCGCAGGAATTCGTTCCGCGGGATCGGTTGTTTAAGGCTGCCCGCGATGATCTGTTGGTCGGCGATGCGAAACCACTCGTTTTGGCCGTGCCAACCGGCGTAGCTGTGGCCGTCAAAC